>JACCDI010770925.1_pt1 | contig 18550 bp, 17 predicted proteins | sample 7442791 | NCBI WGS metagenome assembly JACCDI01 (sample SAMN15323434, study PRJNA562643) | freshwater metagenome | isolation source: river surface water | place: USA:Blue River Watershed | collected 2017-08-15
AACGATGAGGGGCGCTTGAATACCAGGTATGCCATTGAGTCGCTGTAGTGTGAGCTGAAATAGTGAGAGCTCTTCGGTTACCCCAAGAAATTGTTTGGGACGTTTAGAGCGCGACAAAGGCCACAAGCGTGAGCCACTTCCACCGGAGAGAATAACGGGAGTAATGGGTAAGTTCATAGTTTATTAAGCTTGCAGCACAGCGCGATAGACGTCGGCTATGCCTTGGGCTTCCTTTTCAATCGAAAATTCTGCGGTTACACGGGTGCGACCAGCGCGACCCATCTTTTCAATAGTACGTGTATCTGACATCAATTTTTTTACGGCCAACACAAGAGCATCGACGTCACTGGTGGGCACTAGCTCACCTGTTTGGCCGGGTTGCACGATGTATTCAAACGCACCAGTGCGGCTGGCTACAACAGCGCATCCACTGGCCATGGCTTCCAGAGGCGTGATGCCAAACGGCTCATAACGCGGGCAGGCAACCATTACCGCGACGTTCTGATACCAAACTGGAATCTGATCGGCTGTGAGATTACCTAGAAAGACAATACGTTCGGCTAGGCCTGCAGCGCGTATTTTCTCATCCATCGCGTGTTTATAGTTGTCTTCCGCGGCCAGAGCTTGTCCAGTAATAATGGCGGTGAAGTCGGGAAAGTCAGGTAACACCTTGATCATCGCATCGACAAAAATATCGGTTCCTTTGGTGGGACGTATACGACCAAATAAGCCAATACCGAATTTGCCGGGTAGGCCGGTGCGTTGCCATGCGATAGATTTATTTTCAGGTGGTGTGAAGCGCTCTAAGCTGGCGCCATGAAAGACTACTTTCGTCGTATTCGGTACAAAGCTCGCAGCTTCTGGAGTGGTGGCAATGACGCCATCCATTTGGCTGATTAACCAACGCGGAAACCACGAATGCCTGTGCTTTGCTGCCGAGGTAAATACCAGTTTGATTGGAAAACGAAGTACATCACGCAGAAAGATAGCCAGCATCATTTCCGGATCGCGACGTACATGCCAGATACGGCAACGTCCATCGGGCATTCTTTTGCTCGATAAGGCGATCGCCTGCCACACAGACAGGTAATGAAAGTTTTCGGGATGGTGCGCTTTAGCGAGCTGAGCGCCAGGCAAATCTTCGCCAACGAAGCCGATCTCCAGATCGTTTGCCTGAACAGGCATCAGTGCATTGATCGTGCCAGAAACGCCGGTGTAGCGTTTCTTCATATTCGTGATAATGACGTGCGGATTCATTACATCAAAATAATATCGTACTGTTCTTGGTGATAGGTGGTCTCAACCTGCAACGAAATCGGCTTGCCTATAAAATCGCCTAGCATCGCTAAGTGTTGAGACTCTTCTTCGAGAAACATATCAATCACGACTTGTGAAGCTAAGATACGGAATTCACGTGGATTAAATTGCTTAGCTTCGCGTAATAATTCGCGCAGGATATCGTAGGCGATGGTGCGCGGTGTTTTGACCAGACCTTTGCCATGGCAAGCAGGGCAGGATTCACACAATATATTTGCCAGAGATTCGCGCGTACGTTTGCGTGTGAGTTCCACCAAACCCAAGGCTGAAAAATCAGAAATAGTGGTTTTGGTGCGATCGCGAGCGAGAGCTTTTTGTAATTCAGCAAGCACGGCAGCTTGATGCTCGGCATTTTCCATATCGATGAAATCAAGAATAATGATTCCACCCAGATTTCTTAAACGTAGTTGCCGAACAATTGCATGTGCTGCTTCGAGATTGGTCTTAAAAATCGTATCGTCAAAATTTCGGCCAGTGACATAGCTACCCGTATTTACGTCAATCGTTGTCATAGCCTCGGTTTGTTCAATGATCAAATAACCACCGGATTTGAGATCAACGCGGCGCCCTAGCGCTCGTTCAATTTCTTCTTCGACGGCATATAAATCAAACAAAGGCCGCTCACCGGTGTAGTGAGTCAGCTTAGGCAAAACTGACGGCGTATAACTCTGAGAAAACTCACTTAGCTTTTGGAAATTTTCGCGTGAATCAATTTGTATCGTGGTGGTTTCTTCATTAACAAAGTCACGCAGCACGCGCTGGGCCAGACTTAAATCTTGATACAGCAACGCGGGAGCAGGGTGGCGTTTGCTTTCCTGCGATATGTGATCCCAGGTAGTTCTAAGGTAAGCGACATCCATTGCTAGATCTGATTCGCTAGCATCTTCGGCCATAGTACGAATAATGAACCCGCCTTTTTCATCAGCAGGAACTAATTTTTGTAAGCGTTCGCGTAATATCTCGCGTTCTGCTTCACTCTCTATGCGCTGTGAGATGCCGATATGCGGATCTTGCGGCAAATAGACGAGCATACGACCGGCGATAGAGATTTGTGTTGAGAGTCGCGCGCCTTTTGTACCGATAGGATCTTTTACCACTTGCACCAGCAAAGATTGACCATCAAATAAAATCTTTTCAATAGGTGTTGGGGTGGTGCTGGTTCCTGTTTGCGGACGTGCATCCCAGATATCAGCAACATGCAAGAAGGCGGCACGCTCAAGGCCAATATCAATAAAGGCTGATTGCATGCCGGGTAGTACGCGAGCTACTTTGCCCAGATAGATATTGCCTGCTCTGCCGCGTGATGCTGTACGTTCTATGTGAAGCTCTTGCACGGCACCTTGCTGAATCAGGGCGACACGAGTCTCTTGTGGCGTAATGTTTACTAAAAGGTCTTCGCTCATAAAAGTTTGATGCCTGCCTGAATCAGTAATCGAGAGGTCTCATAAATAGGCAAACCCATGATGCCTGAGTAGCTTCCATTTATGCGTTCAATAAATTGCGCTGCGTGCCCTTGTACGGCATAACTACCAGCTTTATCGTAAGGCTCGGCGAGCGCACAATAAGCGCGCAAGTTAGATTCTGATAAATCGATAAAGCTAACTTCTGAGCGCTGCAGTACTTCGTTTAACTCACCATTCGCAATCACGGCAACTGCCGTCAGTACTTGATGCGTGCGCCCTGATAAAGAACGCAGCATACGCATTGCTTCATCAGTATTGGCAGGTTTGCCGAGAATATTTCCATCAAGTGTAACGGTTGTGTCGGCCGCTAACACCGGGCGCAGCGGCAACTTGCGCCACTGGACAGCGTTCCATCCACTTTCTGCTTTTTCTCGAGCCACGCGTGTCACGTAATCTTCCGGTGCTTCACCTGGGTATACAACTTCAGAGACAGCACCATGACGGCCTGATTCTTCACGTAGCATGAGCAATTCGAACTCCACCCCAATTTGGCGTAATAGCTCACGGCGGCGTGGGCTCTTCGATGCGAGATAGATCTTGTGGTCGGCCATCGCCATACAATTTTCCTAATGTGTTCGTGCGACGATACCCGATATTAATTGAAGAATGTTTAAATCGATGCCCGGTGATAGGGGTGGTTTTTTGTAATGGACCAGGCGCGATACAGTTGTTCGGCTAGCAGTACTCTGACCATTCCATGCGGCAGGGTTAAGCTAGACACGCGTATCAGCATGTTGGCTTGTTTTTTGAATTCTGCGTCCAAGCCATCCGCGCCACCAATGACGAATGTAACATCTCGCCCTTGCTGTTGCCATTGCGTTAAGTGTTGAGATAGCTGCACGGTTGTCAGATCTAATCCATGCTCGTCCAGTGCGACCAAATAGCCGCCTTTGGGTAAGACGGCTTCAATCCGCAGTTTTTCTTGTGCCATTACGGTTTCAGCGTTGCGGCCTGACGAGCGCTCAATCGGCTTTATTTCTTTCAACACCAAACGACACTCGGGCGGCATTCGCTTGGCGTATTCCTGAAAGCCGGTTTCTATCCACGTGGGCATTTTGTGGCCGACGGCTGCAACAATCAGTTGCATGGTGCCTCACACAAATCAGCGCGAGGCTGATTTTTTAGCAGCCTTCTTGGCAGGAGGCGATGCTCTTTTTGCGGGTGCCTTTTTACTCGCTGTTTTGCTGGCTGTTTTACCCACAATTTTTTTGATAGGTACTTTTTTTACTGCTGATTTAGCTGCCGTTTTACGCGCTGTCTTACTCACTGTTTTAGCGGGTGTTTTTGAACCCGATTTAGCAGCCGTTCTAGTGGGAGTCTTTGTTGCTGTTTTACTTGTCGACTTAGTAGTTTTTTCGGCAGACACTTTCTTAGCAGCGGCCTTTGCTGCAGGGGCTGGCTTAGATCCTACGAGGTGTCCTTTTACTAAGGATGGGCTTGCCCCGCTGGATAAACGTTTGGCAGCACCAAATTTCACTTCTTTATCGCCCCAAATTTCTTCTAAGCGGTAGTAGGCACGAATAGCAGGTTGCATGATATGTACGATCATGTCACCTAAATCGACCAACACCCATTCGCCCGTACCTTCACCTTCAATGCTGATAATGTGGCCGCCCGCCGCTTTCACTTTGTCGCGGACCGAGGCAGCGAGCGCCTTGGTTTGACGGTTAGAGGTACCGGAGGCGATCGCAATTCGATCGAACATACTGGTCAGGTGTGAGGTGTCGTAGACGCGAATTTCTTGCGCTTTAATATCTTCTAAAGCGTCAATTACAAGGGCCTGCAGTTTTTTGATGTCCATTAAGTAGTCTGATAAAGATGATGACGTTGGGCGTAGTCTAGCACTGGCGTAGGCAATAAGCCTTTAATTGACTCACCTTGTCGCAGTGACTCACGCAGTGCAGTGGAAGAAACTTCCCACGCCAGATTGTAGGCAATAAAGCATAGCCCACACGCTGTTTGTTTAAGTTGAGAAGGATTCGCTATACGGCGGCTGATCTCGTTTACTACTTCACTATCTAATGCGGCATGATCGATGACATACCCGGGACGCGCAGCGATGCATAGATTAGTTAATGCAAACAACTCACGCCATTCATGCCACGTATGAAGATTCGTTAACTGATCGGCACCGATGATCCATTGCAGGGACGCTTGTTCCCCCACAGTGCGTCGTAATTCGCGGAGGGTATCGACGGTATAGCTTGGACCTTCACGCTGAATTTCTAAGGTATCGACATGTACCGTAACGGGCCACTGTTGAAACGCTAGTTTCAGCATCGCGACTCGATGCTCGGCTGCCGTTTTCAAACCCGGTTTTTGCCAAGGCTGACCTGCAGGGATGAGTCGTAATTCATCGGGGTGTAGCAAGGTACAAAAATAATGTGCCAGACCGATATGTCCCGCGTGAACTGGATCGAAACTGCCACCCAGTAGCAAAATGCAAGGCGGGTTCACCGCTCAATTACCTATGATCATGTGGCGAGCCAGTCACGATGTGGCAAAAAGTCGGTATACAGTGCGGCCTCGGGTGTACCTGCTTCAGGTTTCCAGTCGTAGCGCCATTTCACAATCGGTGGCAGTGACATCAGAATAGATTCAGTACGTCCACCTGATTGCAATCCAAACAGTGTGCCACGGTCAAATACCAAATTGAACTCTACATAGCGTCCACGACGATACGCTTGAAAATCACGTTCACGTTCACCATACGGTGTATCTTTGCGACGCTTAAGAATAGGTACATAGGCATCAATGAAATGATTACCAACGCTTTGCGTCATCGCAAAACTTTGATCGAAACCAGGCGCATTAAAGTCATCGAAAAAAACGCCGCCTACACCGCGAGCTTCTTTGCGATGTTTGAGATAAAAATACTCATCACACCATTGCTTAAATTGGGAATGAAGATCTGCACCGAAGGGCGTAAGCGCATCGTGGCAGGTTTGATGGAAATGTTTTGCGTCTTCAGTAAAGCCGTAATAAGGCGTTAGATCCATGCCGCCGCCAAACCACCAAACAGGATCTTTACTAGGGCCAGTAGTGGTAAAAAAACGCACGTTCATGTGCACCGTTGGTGCGTATGGATTACGTGGATGAAAAACCAACGATACACCCATCGCTTCCCAAGGACGACCAGCCACTTCAGGTCGATTGGCTGCTGCTGATGGCGGCAGGCTGCTACCGGTCACATGAGAGAAACCAACGCCACCGCGCTCGAGCACATTACCTTCTTCTATCAAACGCGAGATACCGCCTCCGCCCTCGGGGCGCTCCCAACTGTCTTTGATAAATTCTTTTCCATCTACTGCTTCGACGGCAGCAACGATGTTTGCTTGCAATGACAGTAGCCAAGTTTTAACGGCTTGAATATTGGGTGCGCTCATAGTTTCGCCCGTTTTTTATTTTAATGAAGCTGAATTTATAGACGTCGCATAGCACGCCAGCCTATGTCACGACGAAACTGCATGCCATCAAAATGAATTTTATCAAGAGCTTCATAAGCAGCTTTGTGCGCCACGCGAACCGTGCCGCCTAATCCCACTACGCACAACACGCGACCACCGGCTGTTTTAAGTTGATCGTTTTCCAGCACACTGCCGGCATGAAACGTGACGCTGTCATCCGTTTCTGCGGGTATACCCTTAATCACATCGCCTTTACGTGGTGATTCAGGATAATTTGCAGCGGCCATCACAACACCGAGTGCTGTGCGTCTGTCCCACTCGAGTTCAATTTGATCGAGCGTTCCCTCGACAGCATGTTCCATTACTTTCACTAAATCTGTTTTCAGACGCACCATGATGGGCTGAGTCTCTGGATCACCCATACGACAATTAAATTCCAGCGTTTTAGGATTGCCCTCGGCATCAATCATCAAGCCCGCGTATAAAAATCCTGTGTAGGGAATGCCCTCTTTTGCCATACCCTGTACGGTTGGCAAAATAATTTCACGCATCACTCGAGCATGCAGTTGAGGTGTCACGATCGGCGCTGGAGAATACGCACCCATGCCGCCAGTGTTTGGACCTTCGTCGTTATCCATCAATCGTTTGTGATCTTGGCTCGTGGCTAATGGAAGGATATTTTTTCCATCAACCATGACAATGAAACTCGCTTCTTCGCCATCGAGAAATTCTTCGATCACTACGCGTGCACCCGCATCACCAAAACGATTATCAGACAACATCATGTCAACTGCATCATGCGCTTCTTTCGGCGTCATCGCGACAACAACACCTTTACCAGCAGCTAGGCCATCTGCTTTGATGACAATCGGCGCACCTTGTTGATCGATATAGTCATGCGCAGCTTTGGCATCTGAAAAACTTTGATAAGCCGCTGTAGGAATTCCATGACGCTGCATAAATGCTTTAGCAAAATCTTTGGAGCTTTCTAATTGCGCCGCTTTTTTAGTTGGGCCAAAAATTTTTAGTCCACGCTCGCGAAATATATCGACGATACCTGCAGCCAGTGGCGCTTCTGGTCCAACAACGGTCAGTGCGATGTGTTCTTGTTGAACATAATCGGCAAGCTGCACGGGGTCGGTAATAAAGATATTTTTCAGGCGGCCGTCGAGCGCAGTCCCACCGTTGCCAGGTGCGACCATCACGACTTGTATTTTTTTGGACTGAGCCAACTTCCAAGCCAGTGCATGTTCACGACCACCCGAACCAACGACCAAAATTTTCATGAGAAATGAGACCTGTTAATTGGCTTACCTGCAAAAGCAGGCGAGCCCAGTTGTACACAATAAGTATTACGATTCGATGATGGCATTGGTATAAACCTCTTGCACATCATCGAGGTTTTCTAGGGCATCCAATAGCTTTTGCATTTTAATGGCGTCATCACCAGTGATATCGGTATAGGTTGATGGTTTCATCGTCACTTCGGCCATTTCAGGCTGAAACCCAGCTTTTTGTAGAGTTTCACGAATTGCAGAGAATTGGTAAGGGTCACATACCACCTCGAAGCCACCTTCATCATCGGCGATCACATCTTCTGCGCCGGCTTCAAGAGCGGCTTCCATCAAGGCATCTTCATTCGTGCCGGGCGCGAACATTAATTGACCGCAGTGCCTGAACAAAAATGCGACCGAACCCTCGGTGCCCATGTTGCCGCCAAATTTTGAAAATGCATGGCGAACTTCAGCGACCGTGCGTACGCGGTTATCAGTCATGCAGTCAACGATGAGTGCAGCACCATTGATGCCATAACCTTCGTAGCGAATTTCTTCATAGTTAACGCCTTCAAGACCGCCGGTTCCGCGTTGAATGGCGCGCGTGACGTTATCCTTGGGCATATTCGCATCAGCCGCTTTGTCGACGGCGAGTCGTAAGCGCGGATTGCTGTCAATATCCCCACCGCCCATACGGGCAGCCACAGTAATTTCTTTAATTAATCGGGTCCAAATCTTGCCGCGTTTAGCGTCCGAAGCCGCTTTTTTGTGCTTGATATTGGCCCACTTGCTATGTCCTGCCATGGTTGGTGATTTCCAGAGTCATTGAGCTGGCCTGACAGGGGGAGCACGATTCGTAGGATTCGTGTAATTTTGACGCCGCGAGGGGCGCTTTTGTCCCAGTACAGGCGGTTGCGAACAGAGCCCGAATTTTACCACAGCGCTCTTAGCGCCTTATTCGAAAACAGGGTGTTCAGGAATGGCGAAGCGGGGCGCCAAGCTCACGATTAAAATCAAATTGCCCCACCTATTAATGCCGTAAAGACTACATTTCCCAACCTATGCAGGCCACTAGTTCGACCGATCATTCGGCTAATTCCGCACGGCGTTTATTTCTGACCGGTCTTGCGTTGGCTATAACGGGATCGATTTTATTTTCAGCCAAAGGCGTGGTGGTTAAGTTGCACTATCGTCAGCAGGTTGATGCGATGACGGTACTTGCTTTGCGCATGTTATTTTCCTTGCCGTTTTTTGCAGCGATCGCATGGTTTCAAATGCGGCGTTTACCCGCATTGTCCTCACACGATCGTTGGCGCATCATTTTGTTGGGCTTGATTGGGTATTACTTATCGAGTTATCTGGACTTTATAGGCTTGAGGTATATTTCTGCAGGCCTTGAGCGCTTGATTTTGTTTTTGACCCCCTCGTTTGTGCTGTTAATGTCGGTATTCCTACTTAAAAAACGCGTGAGCCTAACGGAATGGCTGGCGCTGGCTATTTGTTATGGCGGAACCGTATTGGTATTTCTGCATGACGCCAGAAATAGCGGCTCTGATGTGTGGCTTGGTGGGGCCTTTGTTCTGGGTAGTGCTGTTTTTTATGGCATGTACTTACTGTTTTCGGGTGAGTTGGTGCAACGAGTTGGTACCGTCAGGTTAGTGTCGTATGTGATGTGTGTGTCGGCAGTGGCATCGGTTGGACAGTTTTTGCTATTGCGACCGATACAGACCTTGATGCAGCCGCTAGTGATTTATCAGTTATCGCTGCTGAATGCTATTTTTTGCACGGTACTGCCCGTATTTATCACCATGATGGCGATTGCGCGAGTTGGGGCACCCGTCGCATCGTTAGCAGGAATGATAGGACCGGTATCGACTTTGTTTCTTGCAGCATGGATTTTGGATGAACCCATCACCGCTATTCAGTTGTTAGGTACGGCGTTAGTGTTAGCGGGCATTTATTTGTTGTCTACAAAAAAATCGTAAAAAAGAAGGAGACCAACCATGGATTTAGGAATCGCTGGTAAACACGCTCTAGTGTGTGGAGCAAGTAAAGGATTGGGTCGCGGCTGTGCCGAGGCGCTAGCTCGTGAGGGTGTGCATGTCACACTGGTGGCGCGTAACGCCGCAGCATTGGAAGCGACAGCGAATGACATTCGTAAAAGTGTTGGCGATAAAGTGAAAGTACAAACCGTCGCCACTGACATTACAACAGCCAAGGGTCGTGCAGATGCCTTAGCTGCTTGTCCTAATCCCGACATACTCATTACGAATGCCGGCGGTCCGCCAACAGGTGATTTTCGAACCTTCGATCGCGATCAATGGATTGCTGCGATTGACGCCAACATGCTGACGCCGATTGAGTTAATTAAAGCGACAGTTGATGGCATGATGGAGCGCGGTTTTGGACGCATCGTTAACATTACCTCTAGCGCTGTGAAGGCACCGATTGATATTCTTGCGTTGTCGAATGGTGCACGTTCGGGACTCACTGGATTTATCGCAGGCTTGTCTAGAACTACGCCGCAAAAAAACGTTACGATTAATAATTTATTACCTGGCCCATTCGAGACTGATCGTTTGTGGTCAACCTTCGAGGGTTCAGCAAAATCAACTGGGCAGCCTATCGATGAATTGATTACTTCACGTCGTAATGCCAATCCTGCAAAACGATTTGGAACGCCAGCAGAATTTGGTTCTGTTTGTGCGTTTATGTGTAGCGTGCACGCAGGTTACATGACAGGACAAAACATTCTGCTGGATGGTGGCGCGTTTCCTGGCACGTTCTAATTTTTGTCGTGTTGCGCACGAGTTAAAATATAGCCTGCGCATAGTGCTTTACTCATCCAAAAGCATATTAGGCAGTAATTGAAGTCAGTCATACACTTATTTTTATGGGAATAATCATGGCAAAAGCGATTCAATGTTTTACTAATGGCGGCCCCGAGGTCATGGAATATGTCGATGTTGAAGTCGGCGAGCCAGGTGCTGGTGAGGCGCGCGTGCGTCAACATGCGATTGGTTTAAATTACATTGATGTGTACTTTCGTACAGGTTTATATCCGCTGCCATTGCCTACTGGTTTAGGTATGGAAGGTGCGGGCGTTGTGGAAGCAGTGGGCCCCGATGTGAAGCATGTAAAAGTAGGTGATCGTGTTGCTTATGCCGCGCGTCCACCGGGATCGTATGCTGATTTGCGCGTAATGCCCGCCGCTGGTTTAGTCAAATTGCCCGATGCAATTAGTTTTGAAACAGCAGCAGCTATGATGCTTCAAGGTCTGACAGTGCAGTATCTGTTTAACCGTACTTTCCCTTTAAAAGGTGGTGAGACGATTCTGTTTCATGCTGCTGCAGGTGGCGTTGGTTTGATCGCATGTCAGTGGGCCAAAGCCTTAGGTGTGACCATGATTGGTACCGTGGGGAGTGAAGAAAAAGGCGCGCTGGCAAAAGCCCATGGTTGTACTCACGTTATCAACTACAACACAGAAAATTTTGTCGATCGCGTAAAAGAAATTACTGGCGGCAAAGGTGTTCCTGTTGTTTATGATTCAATCGGAAAAGATACCTTTATTCAATCCTTGGATTGTCTGGCGCCTTTAGGCATGATGGTTAGCTATGGTTCAGCATCGGGTCCGGTGCCACCGTTTTCGCTGAATGAATTGGCTTCGCGCGGATCATTATTTTTGACGCGTCCTTCATTGTTTAACTATGCGGCACAGCGTAGCGATCTGGAAACTATGGCAGCAGATCTGTTCCGTATGGTTGAAAGCGGCAAAGTGAAAATTGAAATCAATCAGCGGTATGCACTGAAAGATGCGCAACAAGCGCATCGTGATTTGGAATCGCGTAAGACCACCGGCTCAACGATTCTCTTGCCATAAATTTTCACGATGAAAAATTTGCCAGACTTTGACGACAATCCTATGAACCACCCTGAAGAACAGCCGGTGATCTCGGATCAAACCCCAAAGTTTGGCAAATTATTAATTGTGCTGGTGGCGGCTGTGCTTCTGCTGGCATTGATTACCTGGGCTTCAGTTGCGTATGTAACGTAAATGATATTGCACAGGCAGTTAGGTTGAAAAAATTGCTACTTTAACGTTGATTCAACGCTAACAGGAACGCCATTTTTCCCTGGAAAATTCAAGAAAATACTGGATAGCAGGTTGGGCATTATCTTAACTAGATTGCCCCTTCTGTCTTCACTCCGAACGGTCGCTTCATACACTGACAGCTGATTTGTCGCATTCATAAGTGTTAGCTTGAGCTCGTACCGAAAAAGTGTAAATCGTCGCTCTTGACGGTGTACTACAGGTGCGCCACCCCAGCCGCCCCAGCCACCATAAGGTGCGTAACCAGACCAGCCAGCATAAGGATGATAAAACCCTGGGCCATACCATGGTGTTCCATACCAAAAATCAACCATGACATTTTCGAAAACACGAATTTCATGTGGAGTAACTGATGTTTTGAAATCCACCAATAATTGTGCAGACTCTGAATCTACTGATTCATGCATTCCTAACTTTTGAAGTTCTGCGCTAATTAATTTTTCATAATGCTGCTTTTCTAAATGTTCAGTAGATGGGTCTCGTCTAACGAATGTAAAGCTCAGGTTATTTTCAGTGGGAACCCATTGATGAAAAGCGGTTACTTCACTTCGTAAAGTGGTGGCGCAGCCTGAAAGCAGTAGGACAATACCGCAGAATAAAAATATCAAGCATCGCATAACAAAAAATGTAGGGTTTATTACAGTCGATTATAGTGTAGCCCAGATAAGCAAAAATGGTCACTGACTTGGTAAAATGCACCTTAATGTGCAATTTTTGAAAAGCACCCCTCATCTTACTGATGCCTAGATATGCGTACAGAAACAGCAACCATTATTCATCGAGATAATTACACCCAACCCGCTTTTTGGGTGCAAAGTCTCGATATGGGTTTTGATCTCGATCCCAAAGCTACGCGCGTCGCCGCGCGTAGCGTTCATCATCGCAATCCGTCAAGTAAAGAGACTGACTTGGTACTCCATGGCGATGAGGTGGAATTAGTCGCCTTGCGCATGAATGGCAAGACCTTGAACAAGCGCGACTATCGTCTCGATCACGGAAAATTAATTATTCCTAATGCGCCCGATGAAGTGACTTTGGAAATTGAAACACTTATACGCCCTGAGACGAATACCTCGTTGATGGGGCTCTACGTTTCGAATGATAATTTCTTCACGCAATGCGAAGCTGAGGGTTTTCGTAAAATTACCTTTTTCCCCGATCGTCCGGATGTGATGGCTAAATATCGCGTGATGCTGCGCGCGGATAAGAAAAAATATCCGGTGCTGCTATCCAATGGCAACTTGGTTGAACAGGGCGATATTGGTGATGGCCGTCACTACGCTTTGTGGGAAGATCCCTTTAGCAAACCTTCGTATCTGTTTGCTTTAGTGGCTGGTCGTTTAGTGTGCGAAGAGCAGACTATTCGTTTGAAGTCAGGTAAACAAGCGCTGCTGCAGGTATGGGTAGAAGAAGGAAATCTCGATAAAACCTCGCATGCGATGCAATCACTGATCCGCAGCATACGATGGGATGAAGAGCGTTATGGTCTGGAACTTGATCTGGATCGCTTTATGATTGTTGCGGTATCCGACTTCAATATGGGCGCGATGGAAAACAAGGGCTTGAATATTTTCAATACAAAATATGTATTGGCTAATTCACGCATCGCGACGGATGCTGATTACGCAAATATTGAAGCCGTCGTTGCGCATGAATATTTTCATAATTGGACAGGTAATCGTGTTACGTGTCGTGATTGGTTTCAGTTGTCTCTTAAAGAGGGTCTAACAGTTTTTCGTGATCAGGAATTCTCTGCCGATATGATGGGTAGCGAAAGCGGCAAAGTAGTTAAACGCATAGAAGATGTGCGAGTACTACGACAAGCCCAATTTCCAGAGGATGCAGGCCCCATGGCGCATCCGGTTCGACCCGATTCTTATGTTGAGATCAATAATTTTTATACTTTAACGATTTACGAAAAAGGTGCGGAGGTGGTCCGCATGCTGCAGACCTTGTTAGGACGCGACGGTTTTCGTAAAGGTATGGATTTGTATTTTCAGCGTCATGATGGTCAGGCAGTAACCTGCGATGATTTTCGTGCTGCGATGGCTGATGCTAATGAGCGTGATCTATCGCAATTTGAGCGTTGGTATAGTCAGGCCGGTACACCTAGGGTGATAGCTACTACTCATTATGATTCGACAGCAGAGACACTCACACTTGAGCTAGAACAATTTTGTCCACCCACGCCTGGGCAGTCATTGAAGCAGCCTATGCATATTCCTGTTGCAGTGGGATTACTGAATGCGAATGGCGAGGATTTGCCTCTGCAATTAGAGGGCGCTAGACATAGCAAGACAGGAGTGCAATCACTGCCTACGACGGTCGTGCTTGAATTGACGCAATCAAAACAGAGTTTCACCTTTGTTGGAATCAAACAGCCGCCGGTACCTTCGTTGCTACGTAATTTTTCCGCGCCTGTTGTACTTGAGGCTAATTACAGCGATCAGCAACTCGCCTTTCTATTAGCGCACGACAGTGATCCATTTAATCGCTGGGAAGCAGGGCAGCGTTTAGCAACACGTCGTTTACTGAGTTTGTGCAATGAAGGTGTTGGGCCAAACCAAGCATATCCCGTCACCAGTCAAGATGAGTTGCTGGCAGGCGCTTTGGGACAACTATTGCGTGATACGTCATTAGATGCGGCGTACCGCGATTTAGTGTTGACCCTGCCTTCAGAAGTGATGCTTGCCGAGCAGGTTGATGTGATTGATCCCGAAGCGATTCATAATGCACGCTGCGCGTTGCGTAATTATTTGTCGCATGTATTGCGTGACGATTTCATCCTCGTTTACAACGAAAATCATCAACCCGAAAGCTATAGCCCTGACGCCATTTCGTCTGGACGTCGTGCTTTACGTAATAACTCGCTGGGATATCTTGCTGAATTGAATGACAGCGTAATTCATCAATTAATTCAAGAGCAACTAGCTCAGGCATCTAACATGACCGATCGCTTGGCGGCACTGTCGATTATGAATGTGCATCAAGTACCTGGAATCAGAGACGCACTACAAAGTTTTTATACGGATTTTGAGCACGAAGCGCTGGTCATTGATAAATGGTTTAGCTTACAAGCATCAGCACCTGGCACTGATACGAAAGCCATACGTAAGCTAATGCAGCATCCTGCTTTTTCTATGACTAACCCTAATCGGGCTCGCAGTTTGATATTTACATTTTGCAATAGCAATGCGGCGCAATTTCACGCAGCGGATGGCAGTGGTCATACCTTCTGGGCTGAGCAAGTCATTGCGCTCGATAAGATTAATCCTCAAGTGGCTGCTCGACTTGCGCGCAGTATGGACAGATGGCGCAAATTCACTCCTGCTCTTCAGGCGAGCATGAAAACTGCATTAGAAAAAGTAGCCAGTACACGCAAGCTGTCGAATGACGTTGCCGAAGTGATCGGCAAGGCCTTATCAAAATAAATTACACCTATCGAGACAACCCATGAAACGAATCAGCCTGACGCAATACCTGATTGAAGAGCAGCGATTAAATAATTCCATCCCCGCTGAACTGCGCTTGCTTATAGAAGTCTTAGCGAGGGCCTGTAAGACCATCAGTCATTCCGTAGGCAAAGGCGCGCTAGGCGATGTGCTGGGTGCTGCCGAAAGTGAAAACGTTCAAGGCGAAATACAAAAAAAGCTAGACATCATCTCTAATGAAATTCTGTTGCAGGCGAATGAGTGGGGTGGCCATCTTGCTGCGATGGCATCCGAAGAAATGGAAACCATACATCCGATTCCCAATCGTTATCCTATGGGCGAATACATGCTGTTGTTTGATCCTTTAGATGGATCGTCCAATATTGATGTGAATGTATCGATCGGCACCATTTTTTCAGTGCTCAAAGCACCAGAAGGTATGGCCACACCAACGGAAGAAGATTTTTTACAGCCTGGTACTAAGCAAGTAGCGGCGGGCTATGCTGTGTACGGCCCGCAGACTGTACTCGTACTCACTACAGGTAACGGCGTACATGGATTTACCTTGGATAGAGAGATGGGCTCGTGGGTTATGACTCAACGAAATATTCAAATACCTGTCGATACTGCTGAGTATGCGATTAATGCGTCTAACTCACGTCATTGGTATGCTCCGGTCACGCGCTACGTCACTGAACTAGAAGCAGGTAAGACCGGCCCACGTGAGAAAAATTTCAATATGCGCTGGATTGCTTCGATGGTGGCCGATGTTCATCGCATTCTCAATCGTGGGGGTATCTTTATGTATCCGGCCGATCAGCGTGAGCCCGATAAGCCAGGTAAATTGCGCCTAATGTACGAGGCTAATCCTATGGCACTACTGGTCGAACAGGCTGGCGGTGCAGCTACTGATGGTAAGCAACGGATTTTGGATATTCAGCCGACTAAACTACATCAGCGCGTTGCGGTGTTTTTAGGATCGCGCAATGAGGTTGAGCGAGTGACTCGCTATCACGCGGAATAAGCTTGGCCTTGAGTAGATAGTAATTTTTTTTGATCTGATTAGTGTTTGTTCGTTAGCGACTTTGCTAACGTTTCCCTGAGTGCTGATGTGGCTCAGCTTGCAGAGCAGGTGAGTAATAAATAGTAGATCTGACGTTCGATTCGTTTCATCAGCACCAATAAAAAAACGGCTTACGTTGGAATCACGTAAGCCGTTTTTTTTGATATAAAAAGTCGTTGATTACGATGTCCAACCGACTTGAGTTAAGTAATCTGTAGGAAGCTTCACCGTCGCAAAAGCTAGGGCACCAAGAAGCGCACTATCTCCATCTTCGTTGTACCAAAGTTTTCCGGTTCCAGTTTCAAAGATAACGTTAGCAGTTGATCCAGCAGTTTTTGCTGCTGCAAGCGATTTGAACGCAGATACGCTACCGAAGCCATCCAGCGTCAGAGAATCTTGTTCCCCATTTTTTACATACTTGAAGTCTGAAATGGTATCAGCGAGGATGGTTTTAGCCGATGTGAAGTCGTAATCGCTCTTACTTAAAACGAAGGTGTCGTTACCTTTGCCGCCAGCCAGTGTGTCTTTGCCGGCTCCTGCGACCAGTGTGTCGTTTCCAATGCCGCCAGTAATTTTGTCATTTCCAGCGCCGGCATCAATCGACGTACCTGCAGTAGAAGTAATGACAATTGTGTTGTCGCCTTTTATAAAAAGCTCAGCAAAAGCTGGAACATTACCTTTTATTGTACTCAGGTTACTGTTGTTGTCGGGACTGATCTGAGGGAGTGACTCCATTTCGGCAACACTTAGAATTTCGGCATACTTGGCTGTGGTTACCGAGCAATCTGAGAGTATAAATTTAATGTTCGATAGCGATAAGTTTACGGTGTCTTTGGTTTCATCTACGATGGCACTAATACTCATGCTTGATGAAGTCTTTTCTGTTTTGTCATTAATACTTATAGTTCCAGATCCCTTGTAACCAGTGCTAGTGCCTGACACAACAAAATTCCACTTGTAAGCCCAGCTTGCATTAGAAAAATCTAGATTGGTTGATTCGCTATTCACAGCTCCAGTGGCCTCAGAGTGTTTAGACGAATAAACTAACTTATATGCGTAATCATCGGCTGTAGTTTTGGTGTCTCCAACATAAGACCAACTAATCGATTTTTGATTATTTTCAGAAATAGCTGTCCAAGTGTTACTCCAGCTCGCAGAAATTTTAATTCCGTCGGGTTTTCCTACTAGTGAGAGTGAGCCACTATCACTGCCAGCCGTGTCAGTTCCTGCGCCCTTAGATTTGTATGAAATAGCTGAACCCTGCGAACTTTTCCAAACGGCAGAATTATTACTTGATGAGCTGTCGTAGGATTGTGTGTTCCAGCTTTCGGAGCTCATCGATCCAAATGAAACATATGAGCGTAAGAAGAATGTATCGTCGTTTTGGATATCTGACGAAATAGAATTGATGAATTCACTGCCTGAAACTTGGGTGGCTGCCATTATGTAAGCTCTCTTAGGCTGTGGAGTTAGATGTAAGTTGGAATTTGTAGAAAACCTGGTAGCGAACGAATCAAAAAAATACTCATCAGTATTTTTTTAAACTTTATGGATTTTACAATAATAATGTTTGTCTAGGTTTGCTAAATTTCCCTTGGTTAGGGCGTTATCAAAAACAAATGACTTGCCCGCTTCCCATCGTGTTATTACCTTACGATTACTAGTAAAACCATGGAGTCAGTATGTCAACCACGCTCAGCATCAAGGGCCAAGTTACTATCCCTAAGCAGATCCGCGATGCGCTTGGCCTGAAGCCGGGCATGCCAGTGGACTTTGCTGTTAATCAAGGCGGCGAAGTGGTGATTCACAAACCCGATGTTTATTCCAAGCGTAAATCCGACCGGTTCGAGGCGGTTCGGGGCAAGGCCGATGTTAAGTGGCAAACCCAAGACCTAATGAACTTGTTACGTGGTGAGGACTGATGCTGGTCGACACGAATGTTTTAGTCGATGTTCTGGGTAACGACCCTAACTGGTCTGACCGGTCATTACTCAACTGCAGGCGTAGTTCAAAGTCCACCGATTGGTCATAAACCCGATCATATACTCCGAGTTGTCACTGACTTTTTCTACCTTCGAGGAACTAGACCAAGTGCTCGATGACATGGAGCTGCGCATGCAAGAGATCCCCAAGCCTGCCTTATTTTTGGTCGGCAAGGCGTTTTTATAATATCGCCGCAGTGGTGGTGTTAAAAACGATGTATTGGGGGATTTTTTTATTGGATCACACGCTGTTGTCAGTGGCCTGCCTGTTTTAACCCGAGATACCCGGCGCTATAAGAATTATTTTCCACATGTCAGTTTGGTGGTGCCATAGTCATCTTGAGGCAAAGTGTTCTGAAAATACAGCATAAATTTTTACTTCTTCCAACTCACCGCTTCACCCAATTCCTTAAGCGACAGTTTCGGTGCTAGCTCACGAATAAAATCAATTGTGTATTCACGCAAGAATGCACCACGACGAACCGCGACTCGAGTGACATTC
>JACCDI010409394.1_pt1 | contig 18539 bp, 14 predicted proteins | sample 7442791 | NCBI WGS metagenome assembly JACCDI01 (sample SAMN15323434, study PRJNA562643) | freshwater metagenome | isolation source: river surface water | place: USA:Blue River Watershed | collected 2017-08-15
AGTTGACGCGATTGATCTTCCGTGAGGGAGCGATATCCTTCGCCGGCGAGCTCGGCAATTTTCGGCGCGGGAATGGTGTTTTCATACTTGCGCAGTTTTTCGGCAATGTACTTGAAGCCGGTGAGTGTATCCACCACCCGGATACCAAAATGGTCAGCGATGGCACGCTGGAGTTCGGTAGTGACAAAAGTCTTGATCAGCACCGCGTGACTGCGGGTGGCGGCGGTGATCCAGCCGAGATCGAATGCGGTTTTCACCCGATACCAAGCCATCAGCGAGCCGATTTGATTGCCCGTGAGCAGTGCCATGCTGCCGTTGGCATCACGCGCCGCGATCCCCATGCGGTCACTGTCAGGATCGGTGCCGATCACAATTTCCGCGCCCGTTTGTTCGGCGAGGTCGATCGCCATTTTCAACGCCGGAGCGTTTTCGGGATTGGGCGAGTCCACGGTGGGGAAACGTCCGTCCTCGATGTCCTGTTCTGGCACGGTGACGACATCGAAGCCCAGCTCGCGCATCATTGGAACGACGATTTTTCCACCCGTGCCATGAAGATTGGTGAACACCACCTTGGCCGTCGATTTCTGCAAGAGCTCGGGCTGCATCAACAACGAGCGCAGGCGATCCATGTAGCGGCGGTCCATCGCGGCATCCAGAATCGTCAGCTTGCCGCGCGAGGATGCATCGACTTTTTCGAAGGTTTCCGTATCCAGCGCATTGACCAGGCCGATGATGGCCGTGGCATGAGGATCCACAATCTGGCCGCCGTCATTGAAATAGGCCTTGAAGCCGTTATCGTGCGAGGGATTGTGGCTAGCGGTCAGCACCACACCGGCATCGGCGCGCAATTCGCGGATGGCGAAGGACAACTGCGGCGTGCTGCGGGCGCTTTCGAAAAGATAAGCATCGGCTCCCAGCTCCGTGCACACCTTGGCGCAGAACTCGGCGAAGTCGCGGGAGAAATGCCGGGTATCATGGGCAAAGACCAAGCGCGCCTTGCGGGCATTGCCGACGTGTTGTTGCGCGTAAGCGACGAGCCCACGCACTGCGCGTCCGACATTGAAAAAATTCATTGTGGCCGTGCCGACACAAGGATGCTGCGGGCGTCCGTTCGGTCCGCCCTCACCTTGTTCCAGAGCGGTGATCACACGACCCACCGTGCGTCCGCGCAGGCCGCCGGTGCCGAAGGCCAGCTTTTTGAAAAAGCGGTCGTTCAATTCATTCCATTGTTCTTTTTCCACCAATTCCTCCACCACACGCGAGGCGAAATCATCCGCCACACCTCGCAGCAACGCCGCGATATTTTCCCGGGATGAGGACAACAATTTTCCTGCCTGTACCGCCGCATCCAACTGCTCGAACAAAGAATTCATCGTGCCCCAACAGTGCACATGCGACCATCGGTTGGCAATGCCTTTTTCGTTTCACGGAGCGCCTTCTGCGATCGTGATTGACAGGGTCTTGCCGTCGATCATAGTGCATCCAGATCATGCTCGCGGGAGAAATGAGGTTGTTTCAGGATGCAAGCGCATGGCAGGTGTTTGCCTCGGGTCAGGCGGAAGGACGGGTGGAATCCACGCAGGGAGCGGACGGAGGATTGGCATTGCGATTGCACTATGACTTCCATGGCGGCAATGGATTCATCGCCCTGCGCCGGGTCATTTCCTCTCATATTCCCGCGACGTTTCAGATGCAACTGCGGTATCGAGGCGAGGGACCAGCGAATGATTTGGAATGCAAGGCTTGTTCGGTCGGCGGCGCGAATGTGTGGCGGAATCAACTAAAGCAAACACCACTGACTGACGCATGGAAAACTTGGTCCTTCACTGAGCGCGACCTGAAATTCGCCTGGGGCCCTGCGGGAGGAGGCGCGCCCGACCAGATCGAGGCTCTCGAAATCGTGATCGTGGCGGGTGCGGGAGGTAGCGGTTTCCTTGACTTGTGCGATTTCCAACTGATCGATGAAACACTCACCCACCCTGCGGCGATTCTCACCTCGACTCAGCGCGAAGATTTTCCCACCGCAGATGGTCATCCCAAGCATGCCCATGGATGGCAGGCAAGCGTTGACGACACCAATCCCTGGTGGAGCATGGACTGCGGACGCATGCATCGCTTCGGCGGAATCATCATCGAATGGCCTGCCGACCTGCCTCCACGCGCTTTCCTTGTAGAAATTTCGCCGGATTCACGCACGTGGCAAACCGTCTATCGGGCCCAATGTGCCGAGGGTGATCGCACCTTCATTCCCACACCCATGGCGGAAGCGCGTTATCTGCGGTTGCGATTCGATCAGGCTGCCACTGCCGCACTGCGAGCGGTTCAATTGCAAGCCGACGCGTTTTCCCAGTCGCCTAACGAATTCCTGCACGCTGTGGCAAAGGATTTCCCGCGTGGCTGGCATCCGCGTTATTGGCACCGCGAACAAACGTATTGGACCACCATCGGGCTCCCTGAGGGCGGAAAACGCGCGCTGATCAATGAGGAGGGAATGATCGAAATCGATGAGGGCGGATTTTCGTTAGAACCTTTTCTGATAACCGATGAGGGCTTATTCACCTGGTCGGACATGCCATCCACACCGGAATTTCTCGCGGATGACCTACCGATGCCGATCGTGACCATCAGACGAGGCGACATGTCCTGTGAGATCACACCGTGGGTGGAGGAAACGGCAACACAGCGGATTCTCCACGTGCGGTATCGATGGCACATGGCGCGACCATTACCTAACAGAAAATTTGCCATTGCGATCCGCCCCTTTCAAGTGACTCCCCCATGGCAGGCGTTTCGCAACATCGGCGGTGTCAGCCCTATCGAAAAAATCGACCCTACCGGCGGAAGCATGATGCTGGAAGGAAAAGCCATCCACGTTTTCCCTGCGGCCGACGAGCAGGGTGCCGCAATGATGGAACAAGGCGGTGTGATCGCTTATCTCTCACGCGGAACATGCCCGCCATGCGAGAAAATCAACGATCCCGGCAAGCTCGCGTCCGCAGCATGGATCTGGCACATCCCGACTGATGCGACCACGTGGGAAGTCGTGGTCTCCGCGCCCTACGGTCAGGCGATCGTTGACAATCTGGATTCCAACATCACAGGTGCCGAGCGACATTGGCATGAAGTGTTAGACACAGTCCAATGGTCCGTGCCGGATTGCGCGAAAGCGGCGTTCGACTGCTGGAAAACTTGCGCCGGTCACATCCTCATCAACCGCGATGGAGCGGGATTTCAGCCGGGACCACGCCGCTACACGCGTTCATGGATTCGCGACGGTGTGATCATGGGGGCGGCTCTGGCGAAAACAGGGATGGCAACTCCTTTGCAAACCTTCATCGAGTGGTATGCGGCATTCCAGCGTGATGATGGCTTTGTGCCCTGTGTTGTTGACCGCGATGGCATCGACTGGTTGGTGGAACACGACAGCCACGGGCAATTGCTCTGGGGCATACGCGAGGCTTATCGCTATCAGAAGGACGAGGCATTCCTCACCCGCATGCTTCCTCACGCCCGCAAGGCGGCTGGATATTTGTCGAGTCTGCGGAATTTGCATAAAAACACTACGGATTATAAAAACACGACACATGGTTTACTTCCTGAATCGGCGAGCCATGAGGGCTATCTCGCCCACCCTGTGCATTCCTACTGGGATGACTTCTGGGGCATCCGCGGCTTGGAGGCATGTGCGGAACTTTGTGCATGGTCGGGTCAATACGACGAAGCCGAACAGTGGCGCGTCGAAGCTGACAGTTTTCGCCGCGACGTGATCGTCTCAATGCAACGTGTCATCGAGCAGCATCAACTGGGCCATCTTCCCGGTTCGGTGGAGTGGGCGGACTTTGATCCCACCGCCACCGCCAATGCCGTCGGCCTGTTGGACTTTGCCGATGACCTGCCCACCGCGCCCTTGCAGCAGACCTTTGCCACCTATCTCGAAGAACTGCGGCGCAGGCAATCGGGGGAAAACACTTCGCAAAACTACAGCGCCTACGAAATCCGAATCATCGGCGCGCTGGTTCGTTTGGGGCATCGTGATGAAGCGAACCGATTGTTGTCGTTTTTCCTCTCCGAACGTCGTCCTTCCGCTTGGAATCAGTGGCCGGAAATCACCTGGCGCGACCAACGTGCACCGGGACATCTCGGAGACCTGCCCCACACCTGGATCGCCGCCGAATTCATTCTGTCGCTGTCGCAAATGATCGCCTCTGAGCGCGAATCTCGACAACAACTGATCTTGGCGTCCGGAGTGCCATGGTCATGGGTATCGGAACAAGAAGGCCTCCGCGTGCAGGGTTGGCCCACGCTTTTCGGCCTGTTGCAAATGACACTGCGGGCAAATGAGTACCATGAATTATGGATCGAAATCGACGCCGGTTTCCCCATTCCCGACGATGGACTCCTTTTATCGCCGCCCTCTCCAACCGGCATGCGATACGGTGCTCTGATCGTCGTGTCAGGAGCTTGCGAGTTGGAAAGTTCACGCACTTCACTCAGCGTTCAAAAACTTCCGCTCCGCGCGCGACTGTTGTTTGATCCTGATACCCTTGCCGATCAGCCAACGGTGATCACCACGTGATCGACCCCGCCACTCGCGGCTCGTTGCCACTCATCGAACAAGAAACAGATGCCTCCTGTGCGATAGGGATTGGGGAGACGCATTCCCACCAGCAGTATGCCGTTGACTTCCACCGACTGCACACCGGATCCCTCAGTGCCGACACGATACGTCACATGCCAGTGGTGGTCGTCTGTCTGCCATTCCACTTCAAGGCCTGATAGCGATGGATCGATTACCGGATCAATGATGACGGAATGTTTTCTCGCGCGCAGTCCCAAAAAACACTGCACCAGCAAACGCACCGCGATGCCTGACCCGCTTGAATACACGCGCCACCCACCTTCGAGAGCAACGTCGCCGGTCCGCACTTTTTCATATTCCAAGGATGCTTCGGTTCGATCGCGAAAATCAGCATCGGAGCTGGAATAATAACAATTGAGCTGTCGCAACGACGCGGAAGCTGCCAAATCCCGCAAGCCGATCGGATTGATCTGACGCAGAGCGAGCCACAAGGCCTGCGCATCACCAAAACGAGCGAGAGCTTCGGCGTATCGGATGTGAGCGTGCATGTACATCAGACCAATTTCACGACCGAAAAAGCTCGCGGTCTCGGCGCGTTGGAAACGCCTGGAGATTCCGCCCCGGTAGTCGATCGGACGATCAAACAAGCGCGCGCCATCGGGTCCCATCAAATGTTCGCGGATGAGTTGCAAGTGGTGGCTTGCTTGTTCACGAGAAAACAGGTCGTTGATGATGGCATGGATCATCGGCAAAATGCTGTAGCGAATGCCGGTTTCCTCATCGCGCGGATGCAGCATGGCACGCGGCGGACCATCAGGCGGAAAGTGCATCAAACCGGTCACCACGCCATCGATCACCAAACGATCTTGAAACTGCTTGTGGATCTCCGCGGCTTCATCGCGCAGGGATGACACATGTTGCGTCATGCCGAGTGCCTCGCAAGCATCCGCCCACGCGCGCATCGTTTGCACATGAAGTGTCACTGTCCAAGCACTGCAGAGATTTTTCCGCAATTCCGCTTGCGCCGGTTGCATCGAATCATTCCAGTCGCCATGACCGTAAGCTGACAGCATCGTACCGGGAATCACGCGAAGACGAATGAGAGCCAGCGCGCGCTCGACATGCTCCCGTATTGTAACCGCTGCGCCGTGATCTTGAGACGAAAAGTATGGTAGAAGTTCCTGCAATACCGATGCATCACGACTTGCCAGCAGGTATTGCGACAAGGCCAGCACCGGCCAGAAAACGATGTCACCATGCGAATCAGCGGGACGGATGTGACGCTCGCGATCAAAAAACATGAACCACTGCGGCCAATCGCCATCGGCGTTTTGTTGACGGAACACGCGCAACAAAAGATCGCGTGCTGCGGAAAACCTCCCCAAGGCCAGCATCAGCTCCATCGGTCCTTGGCAAACATCACGGGTCCCCCACCCACCGCCAGAATACTGCTCCAATCCGCGAGGTGAAAGAAGATGCACCAGGGCATTCTGCACGAACCACGGCATGATGTGATCCAGCGCGGAAATTGCTTGTCGGCTTGCATGATCGTCAGGCAGTTGCAATCGCACCAGTGGATCATGGTCTTTCTTCGTGAACTCAGATGAAGCCAACAATCGCCCTTCGATTGCCAGACTCATGGCATTCGCGATGTGAGTTTTCAGACAGAGATACGGCTCACCGCGTGAGCGATGATCCTCCCACAACATTTCATCACCACCGATCTTTTGCCACAAATGAGCCTCATCCGAAGTGATCGCAAAACAGCCCTTCGGAAATCGTTGCCCCACATCACTGCGTGGCGCGGCTTTGACGATGATTTCGTTAGACACATGCTCATACAACACCGGGCCCGGTGTGAGCCCGTCATCGCCATTCAAGGCAACATGGAAAATCAGCAAAAATCGGCAAGCTGGACCAGACACCACCTGGATATGCAGTGTCAATCGTGAGAGATTCTCATCCGCCGCGGATCGCACTTCGATCACGCTGGACTTGTATCGATAGATCCAACGGCACTCTCGTTGCGACATCGAGAACGCCGATGGCACTCCCAACAAATACCAGTCATCATCAATTTCCACCATGATTCTCAAACCATGGGAACGAAAAAGCCCGAGATAACTGTGTGTGGTCGAAAGAAAGCGATTGATGCTGACATGCCCCTGCGTAACCATGGAATGAAAAACCCCATTCATCCATGCGGTGCTGGTCATGGCGGACTCATCGGGCAACCAACCTGAACCGGAACGCATGATCATGCCATGCGGTCGCAGTACCAGCTCCTCCTTCTGACGAAGAACGACGTGCTGTTTGTCCGATGAAAAAAAGGACAAGAGCTTGCCTTCGTGCCATTCGACATGTTCACGGACGTCACCGAAGAAAAAATCCACTTGGTTCTCGCTCAAATCTTCAACCCACAAGTCGCGAGTCATAGAAAACCATCCGAACGTACGATTGCGAGGGAAGTCAACGGGCCATGCAGGAGCCGTCGATTCCGGCAATGCACGCACGAAATCCCTATGCTTTCGATCATCCTCACGAAGCGCTTCGGGATGATCCGGTATGACACTCACAAAAAATCCACGATTCGTTTTTTTTCCGCTGCCTAAGAAAAATTTCTCCTCCTGCAATGCCACCAACGAATGTTCGTGCTGTCGTTTCTCCCCGGGCAATCCGCCACTGATGCAATCGGCCACCTGATGTGTCCGGTATCCCCGCCCGTACACTGAAAGCGCATCCGTAGCGTATGAAACGGCGCGCCCCAGCGAAGCCACGAGTGCAGCCGGGTATCGTCCGCCCATGGGTTGGTTCTGCCGCGATGCGACGCAGATCCCGTGGATTTCATGACGAAGAGGAACGTGGTCGATGTAATGGCTCACGTAGTATTCGTTCAACCGCACGGCACCGTAGGAGGCGAGACCGAGATCCTGCGAGAAAATCAGATCGCATGCCACATCGGAGGATCCTTGGTTTTCGATTTCCACATGCCAGAACCATACGGGCGCTTTGTCAGCGATCAACAGACGCACGCGGATCAACAAGTCATACCACACTGCCATGCCTGCGGCTCCACATTCATCGTGCTGCCAGCACAAGATGGAGCCAGGACCTAACAACGGAAGAATGTCTTTGAGTGTTGGCGCAAAAAGACGCAACAGCAGTTGCGATGGGCCAGCTTCCGTCGCATGAACGGGAAAAAGATTGACGAGAATGTCTCCACAATCCGCTCGGCGGATGGAGCCGTGCGGATTGATCGTCAGACGAAGTCCTGCCGTATTGCAGATCACGCGCGGAAAGGAATCGTCAACAACATCGCTCGCACTCATCGTCTCAAATCATCGACATCGGATCATCAGGGACTGGTCCCGCATCCGTGCCGCATTTTTCGGCATGTTCATTGAACTCCGAGAGCCTTGCGACCACCGAAGCATAGGAAGAAATTGCCTGAAACTGGGTGACTATCAGAGAAAATGCACCGAGCAACGTGGCAAAGGCCATAGCTGCTTGTCCGATCACACCAAACTCGACATCGCCCTTCATGAACATCGGTGCCACGATAAAAACGGGAATCAGCTGGATCATGTAATTGTAGCCCGTGCTGAAAAATCCCAAATTGCGATTTACCCCGATGATTCGCCGTGCGTTGATCACCAGCTCATCAATGCGCATGGCCACCACCTGATGGAACTTTTTCGTATCCAAAACCCCGCCTTCGTGCTCCGCTGTCTCGCGCAGACGAATCAATTCCAAACGCAAATTCGCCTCGCAATCGGCGCGTTCGTAGCTCAATCGAATCAACGGACGGCCCAACCAAATCGTCAGTATGGAACCCAGTGCCGCATACAACACCGCAAAGCCAAAGAGCTTCGGGCTGATTTGCCACATGACACCGGAAAATGATAGCACGGTAATCGAGGCATTGATGACCATCAACAAAAACGACACGCTAGTCGTGGTCAATTGCTTCACATCTTCCGTCATCCGCTGATCCGGATTGCTTAACACGGATTGTCCACACAGAGGCATATAAAGATGGCGCGAGATGTAGATATCAGTGATCCGCCGGGTCAACGATTCCCGCCACAGCAAACCCAGCCGCTCCTCTGCAAAACGAAACAAAACAGCGAACAAGGTGCCCGCCGCAAACACCGCAACATACCACCAAGCATAGAGAAAAAAGCCAACATGATCGCGTATTTCGATCGCCGACATGAAATAGCGTCCGACGTAGCTGCCTAACACATTCATGACATTGATTGCCACCATCAGAAGCAACAGTGCCGCGAACAGCCACTTGGCTCTCCACCCCTCGGCCGATGCCAGGAACACCCTGATCGCCGAACTCAATCGGCGCAGCGTATGCCTCACCGGAATTTTGTTTTCCTGACTCATGCTACCATCCAATCGAAGTGAGGACTGGCGCCATCACCCGCGAGCGGGTGGAACCACGGGAAAAAGGCATAATTCAAGGGCAACAAAGTCGCTAAGGTCACGCGTTGGTTGTATGGCAAGCCTGACAGACAATCAAGATGCATCTTTGAAACTCCTGCGCATCCATCGATTGACATTTGCCCTTGTCGAACCCTGACGATCGCGGCAACGTGTCCGTGTGCCTGACGCAAAAACACTCTCTGTCACCCAGCTGCTGCGACGCATCAAAAATGTGGTCGAGATCGAGGTGGGCGAAGTGTGGGTGGAGGGTGAAGTGAGCAATCTCAAAAAACAGGCGAGCGGGCATTGGTATTTCACGCTCAAGGATGAAGGCGCGCAGATTCAGTGCGCGATGTTCGGTGCGAGAAAACGCAATGGACACGAATGCTTGAACGATGGCGCCAAAGTCCGGGTCTTTGCCGAGACCAGCATTTACGAGGCTCGCGGCAGTTTGCAAATCATCGTTATGCGCGCCGAAGCAGCCGGACAGGGTGATTTGCAAGCGCAGTTCGAGGCGCTCAAACGAAAACTTCATGCCGAGGGATTGTTCGATGCCGCTCGTAAAAAAGCGTTGCCACGCTTCCCGAAAAACATCGGCATTGTCACTTCGGAAACAGGCGCGGTCATTCAAGACATCCAGCAAGTCATCGCCCGCCGCGCACCATGGGTGAAATTGTTTCTGCTCCCCGTACGCGTGCAAGGCAAAGGTGCGGAACGCGAAATTGCCGCCGCCATTCACGCCTTCGCACATCATGCCAAGTTCGGGCTGCCCGCTTGTGATCTGCTCATCGTTGGACGCGGCGGCGGCTCGCTGGAAGACCTCTGGTGCTTCAACGAGGAAATCGTCGCGCGTGCGATCGCCCGCTGTGAGATTCCCGTCATTTCCGCGGTAGGACATGAAATCGATTTCACCATCTGTGACTTTGTCGCCGACCTGCGGGCGCCCACGCCCAGTGCCGCCGCGGAGGTGGCAGTGCCTGATGCTGCGGAACTCAAGCGCCGCATGGAAATCATCGAGCGCCGCATGCAACAACAAGTGCATCGCCGCATGGAACAATGGCAATACCAACTGGACGCCATGCGTCGCGGCAGCTTGCAGCGGCGGGGCGAACGCATTTTGCGCGAACCTGTGATGCGGCTCGACTCCCTGCGCGATCGCCTGTCGCGAGCCATCGAATCACAACTTCTGCACGCCCACCAACGACTGGAAAAACTGCGTATCGCCCACCGCAGCTTGCATCCGCGATTGATTTTGGAACGCCGGGCCGCGCTGCACACCGAGCTGGGCCGAAGACTGCAACAAGCGATGCGGCAGATCATCGACCGTCGTGAAAAACAGCTGAAACATCTCGATGCCATCCTGCGCACTCTGGGACCCGATTCCTCGTTGCAAAGAGGCTACTCGATTACCTTCGATGCTCACGGTCGCATTCTACGCAGTGCTGATGACGCGAACGTTGGCGAAACGATCACCACCAGGCTTGCGCATGGCACCATCGAAAGCACAGTCACAACAATGGCCCAGCAGTCTCGATCTTCTGTGAGCTGAAATCCTCTGGTTCCAACTGATCGATGCGCTAGTAACCGACGCCGTTCATTTTGATTGGCTGAGTGGGAATTTATTGTATACTGATTTCATGCAGAAAACGGAACATCGCGAAATGATTTTCGATGAATTGAATCTGCTGCTTGCGGAAAAACGCACAGCGCTGTCCATCTTGCGCACCGGTATCGCCATTTTCTCCATTCCCTTGTCCATCGGATCGGTGCTGATCGCTACTTCCCAACTCTATCAACCGAAGAACATCCTTTTTCTGTTAGTCCCGGTCCTGGGCGGCTGCACTTTACTGGTGTTCATCGCGTTGTGGCTCATCATCCATGCTTTTATGAAACTGCGTCATGTCGACAAGGCCATCATCGGCATCACCGGCAAAAACCCTTTCTTGCGCAAACTTGTCGATTCCTGAAAACCCATGAAGCGCCCACGCATCCTCATCACCCCCGGCGATCCGGCGGGAATCGGTCCGGAAATCATCGAAAAGGCCCTCGCATCGGCGGAACTACCGGTGCATTGCGATTACGTTTGCATGCCCTATCCCGGTGGAAGCACACCAGGGCAACCCGATCAACAATCCGCGCGAATCGCGTTGAATTGCTTGGAAGAAGCCGCTCGCCTCATGAAAGAAGGCAAGGCCGATGCCGTGGTGACGGGACCGGTCAGCAAAGAATCTCTACAATCCATCGGCTTTCCCTACCCGGGACAGACGGAGTTTTTTTGTGACCGTTTGGGTGCCCGGGATGTGACCATGTGCCTGAGCGGTGATCACCTTACTGTGGCTCTGGTCACCATTCATATCCCTCTCGCTGACGTGGCGGGCAATCTCTCCATGGAGTCGATTGTGACCAGTGGCCACCATCTTGCAAATTTCATGCAGCAGCGTCTTGGTCGCCAACCACGCATCGCCGTCTGCGGACTCAATCCCCACGCTGGGGAAAACGGGGCCTTCGGAGACGAGGAAATCAAGATCATCACTCCTGCGATTCACGCGTTGCAACGCATGGAAATCGGTGAATTTTCCGGACCTCATGTGCCCGATGCGATATTCCGTGATGCAGTGCGCGGACACTACGATGCCGTGCTGTGCATGTATCACGATCAGGGATTGATCCCGTTGAAGTTGCTCGATTTCGATAACGCGGTGAACATCACGCTCGGACTGCCGCGCCCACGCCTCAGTCCGGATCACGGCACAGCTTTCGCCATCGCAGGGAAAGATATCGCCGATCATTCTTCGATCTTGCGGGCTATGCAACGGGCTGCGGAAATGGTAAGCCATCCACACAACACATGACTTTCTTCTCAATCAAATGCGCGATCATCAGCATCGCGCTTGGTGCCGCGGTCGCCGCCTGCGGATACCTGCTCAGCACCGCATCCTACGTTGGCAACTCCAGCACCCTGGTATTGCAACCCAAGGTCACTGACTCCGGGACGATGTGGACCGCGGAAAACGACGAGCTTGCCGTGGAAGTGCGATACATCAGTTCGGTGATTGAGACTCCTGCCATCGCCATCCGCAAAAAACAACAGTGGCGCAAACTCGCGTTTGCCATGGCTGGTGGTATTCTGCTCGCCTATGCCAGCTACCGACTGATGATGCGCAAGGCTCCGGTCATACCCGCAGAAGTTCTTCCGCAGCATGCGCTTCCATCTTCCGCACAAGAATCCGACATTCCCGAATCTCGATGAAAATACTCAGCTTCGCCCTCATGCTCGTCACCGTGAGCTGCTCACCCTTCGCCGCCAACTCCGCCGCAGAAAACACCGGTGCGTTGCCGCAGTTGTCGAACGCACAAAAAAACGCCATCGGCAGAAAAATCTGGCAGAACGAATGCGGTGGCTCGGTCGACGGACTTACGACCTGGAATGCGGGCGAGGAATTTCCTTCGTTAGGCATCGGCCACTTCATCTGGTATACCGCCTCACACAAAGGTCCCTTCACAGAAACTTGGCCACTGTTCATGGCATACTGCAAAGAGCATGGCGTTACGCCCCCATCCATTGCGCTTACTCCTCATTCTCCATGGAGCTCCCCGGCTGACTTCAAAAAAGAATTCCGCAGCCCGCGCATGAACGAACTTCGCCAGTGGCTTGCCTCGACCGTAACCTTGCAAACAGAATTCATCATCACCCGCTCTCGCGCAGCGTTGCCGAAAATTCTGGCCGGCGCTCCCGCTGCAGAGCGTGCCCGCATCGCCGCGAACTACCAAAAAGTCGCCACCACCGCTCAGGGGCAATACGCCTTGATCGACTATGTGAATTTTAAGGGTGATGGCCTCAATCCCACCGAACGCTACAACGGCAAAGGCTGGGGCCTGCTGCAAGTTCTGGGTGGCATGAAAAACGTCTCCTCAGGTCCCGCTGCTGCAGCGGAGTTCGCCGCCTCCGCGACCCGCGCCCTGAACCGACGCATCGACAACTCCCCGCCCGCGAGAGGAGAAGCTCGCTGGCGCGCAGGCTGGACCAATCGCTGCCAAACCTATGCTCAAAGCATTTGATCCATTGGCGTTTCATCTCGACAAAAACCGATGAATCAATGCTCGCCTCCAAGTCAGGCAAGAATGCTCGATTCTGATTGAAAAACCATGGTTGTGGAGGCGTAATGCTTGTATGAATTTGCCTCAACACCAGCGTCACTTGATTTGCGGAATCATCGCATGCGCACTCTCTTGGCCTGCAATCGCCATTCCGCCTGCCCTCGACTTCACTCCCCAGCCGCAGGTGCCGTTTCTCAATCCCCAGGAATTTCTCAAGACCGTGCAGTTACCAGAGGGCTACCGACTCGAGTTGGTTCTGAGCGAGCCCGACATCAAGGAACCCGTGGCCATCGCCTTCGATCCCGATGGTGCGATGTATATTGCGGAAATGCGCACCTACATGCAGGACATCGATGGCACTAACGAAATCACACCGCGCAGCGTTGTCAGCAAACATGTGAGTAGTAAGGGCGATGGCACCTTCGACAAACACAGCGTCTATTTGAAAGACCTGCTGTTACCTCGAATGATCCTACCACTCGACGACCGCATTCTGTTAGGCATCACCAACACATCAGATCTAACGATCCACGGGGACAGCAACCGCGATGGCGTTGCGGACGAAAGCAAACTCTGGTTCCAGGGAGGTCCGCGCGGCGGCAACATGGAGCACCAGCCCAGCGGCTTGGTGTGGGGCATGGATAACTGGATCTACACCACATACAATTCCTATCGCTTGCGCTGGAACGGCGAGAATGGCGCACCCTTGCAAGAACCTACTTACCCGAACGGCGGTCAGTGGGGACTGGCCCAGGACGATTACGGCAAGATGTGGTGGAGCAATGCTGGTGGCGAAAAAGGTCTGCATACTTATCAAGTGCCCATCGTTTATGGCAATTTCAATCCACCCTCACAAAAAGAAAAGGATTTCGATGTCACCTGGCCTCTCGTCGGAGCCCGCGATTACCAAGGCGGACCGAACAAATCCCGCCCCGATGGCACTCTCAACCATTTCACCGGTTGCGCAGGACAAACCGTCTATCGCGGCGACCGTCTGCCGGCCGAACTCTATGGCAACGTCTTTCTGCCCGAGCCTGTGGGGCGACTGATTCGCCGCGCCGTAGTCAATGACAAGGAAGGTCTCACCGTTCTCAGCAATCCGCATCCGCAATCGGAATTCATCCGCTCCACCGATCTCTGCTTCCGCCCGATGAATATGACTACTGGTCCGGATGGCTGCCTCTACATTGTCGACATGTATCGAGGCATCATCCAGGAGGGTAACTGGGTGCGCGATGGTTCCTACCTACGCAAGGTGGTGCAACAGCACGGCTTCCAAAACAACGTCGGTCGCGGTCGGATCTGGCGTCTCGTGCACAAGGATTTCCAACCGGGGCCGCAACCGAAAATGCTAGCGGAATCACCCTCCCAATGGGTCAAACACCTCGCCCATCCCAATGGCTGGTGGCGCGACACGGCGCAACGTTTGCTCATTTTGAAAGGAGATCCATCTGTGCTGCCGGAACTGCGCGAAATGCTCTCACAGCACCCGAATCATCTCGCTCGCATCCATGCCCTTTGGACCTTGGAAGGCATGGCTGCGCTGACTCCCGATTTGGCACGTCTGGCCTACCAAGACAAGGACGCCATGGTGCGCGTGCAGGCCATCCGTGCGAGTGAGTCGCTGCTGAAAGCGGGTGACACCTCCTTTGCCGCTGACATCAAGTCGACTCTCGCCGATCCCCATCCCCATGTGCGACTGCAATCCGTGCTAACAGCGAAACTACAGAAATTTCCTGATTGGAAAGAAATCGCCACCCACCACCTCATCACCACCGGAACACCGGGTCTGAAGGATATCGGCGCCGCTCTTCTGACCTCAGGGCCCACTGTCTCACAGAGTTTTTCTCCGGCCGATCGCAAACAACTGGAGCGCGGGCTCAAGATCTATCAGGAAGTCTGCTTCGCCTGTCACGGTCCGGATGGCAAGGGCACCCCGATTCCCGGTTCCCATGGCCAGACACTTGCACCGCCACTGGCGGGATCTAAAACCGTGCGTCAGGGGGATGCCATTCTACGCGTGTTGCTCAACGGCTTGGAAGGGCCGATCGACGGAAAAACCTATGAATCGCAAATGATTCCGCAGAACACCAATAGCGATGAGTGGCTTGCCGACATCAGCAGTTACATCCGCAACGCTTTCGGAAACAGCGCACCACTGGTCGACAGCAAACAAGTAAAGACGCTTCGTAAGGAGATTGGCACACGCACCAAGCCGTGGAGCATCGAGGAACTGCGCGCACTATCGCCTCAGCCGCTGCAAAACCGCAAGGCGTGGAAACTCAGCAGCAGCCACAATACCGCCAGCTTGAAGCACGCGATCGATGGCAATCATACCACTCGCTGGGACACCAAAACCGAACAAGTGCCGGACATGTGGTTCCACATTGAACTGCCCGCGCCCACATCCGTCAACGGCATGGAATTGCACTACGCCGCTTCACCGAACGATGGTCCTCAGAAATACGAGATCCAATGCAGTAGCAATGGCAAGTCATGGTCCACACTCGCCAAAGGCAGCGCTGCCGGCGGATCGGCCTTGATCTCATTTCCCGCCACCACCGCGACTCATCTGCGCATGATTCAGCAAGGTCGAAAATCCGGAAAATACTGGAGCATTCACGAATTGGAAATTCTCGCATCTCCGCAATGATCCAGTCGCAAAAAACGCGTCATCTTTTTCAAATGACGCGTTTTTTTCTACGAATCAGAAATCGCTCCAATCAGTGGCCTTCATGATCGGCCAAATAGCGTTCGGCCTCCAACGCTGCAGCACATCCCTGCCCCGCTGCCGTGATCGCCTGCCGATAATAATGATCCGCCACATCACCTGCGGCGAAAAGACCCGGCGTCTTCGTGGAAGTGCGGCCCGGTGTCTGCAGAATGTAGCCATTTTCATCAAGATCCACCAAACCTCCCAGGAAACCACTGTTCGGCACGTGACCGATGGCGACAAACACACATTTCACCTCAACCTCTCGCTCGCTGCCATCGACCAGATTCTTGAGAAGGATCGCACGCATCTCCCCTTTTTCATCCGTGAGATAAGCGCTCACGCCGGAGTTCCACAGCGGTTCGATCTTCGAATTTGCCAAGGCTCGCTCCGCCATGATCTTCGAAGCTCGTAGTTCATCACGCCGGTGAACCAGATACACCTTGCTGGCGAAGCGAGTCAGGAAGCCAGCCTCCTCGCATGCACTATCGCCACCACCAATGACAGCGACGGGAACATCGGGATAAAATGCGCCATCACAGGTGGCGCAGGACGTCAGTCCACGACCGATCAATGACTGCTCGTTGGGCAGACCCAGGTGACGCGGCGCCGCACCGGTGGCAACGATCACGGTTTTCGCCTCATGCGTGGCTGTGCCAGTTTTCACAGCAAAAGTGCCATCGTCGCGACGTGTTACGGACTCCACCATCTCATAAGCGATGCGGGTACCGAATTTCTCCGCCTGAGCCTGCATGCGCATCATCAACTCGGGACCCATGATACCCTCAGGATGACCGGGGAAATTTTCCACCTCCGTGGTAGTGGTAAGCTGACCTCCGGGCTGTGTGCCGGACAGCATCAGCGGATTGAGGTTGGCACGAGCAGTGTAAATGGCAGCGGTATATCCCGCGCATCCGGTTCCAATGATGATAACGTCTTCCATGATAATTTCCGAGGTCAGTGTCCGGAATCAGACCGTTTTGTCAATCTCACATGTGGAACTCGGGCTTTTTCTCTGCCGAGGCAATAGCGAGGCGTGACAACCTCAGCCGATTTCACAACACGCGAACATTTTCGTCTTTTCATCACCCACCATTCCGGTCTGACTGTGGCCGTGCGACCACCGAAAAAATTCCGGCCCGATCCGTTTCCCTATCATCATGAATTGACCCTGCATGTCGATTCCCTGACCAACCTCGGCATGGGAGTCGCGCGGGTGGACGGCTGGGTGGTCTTTATTCCACACTGCCTCCCGGGCGAAATGGTGCGGGCTCGGATTTACCGCAACGAAAAAAACTTTTCCCAAGCGGATCTGGTGGAAGTATTGACTGCTTCCCCCGATCGCGTCATACCCCTATGCCCGCTTTTCGGCGAATGCGGAGGTTGCCAATACCAGCATCTCTCCTACGAGGCACAACTCGCCTGGAAAACCAGGCAAGTCACCGAACTGATGAAGCACATGGCAGCCGTGACATTTCCGGTGAACTCCTGCCATCCTTCACCGCAGCAATGGGGCTATCGTTCAAAAATCACCCCACACTATCAGAAACCGCGCTCCGCCGAAGAATTCATGCCCATCGGCTTTCTCGCCCAGGGACGCCGCTCACAAATTCTCGATGTGCCGCAATGCCCCATCGCGATGAAAGAAATCAACGAAGCATTGCCCGCCGTACGAGACACCACAAGAAGCAGGCCCGGCAAAAAAGGTGGCACGCTGCTGCTGCGCGCCACCGTCGATGCCAAGAATCAACGACAAGTCACCACGGACAATAATGCCGTAGTGACCGAAGTCTGCGGCACAACGCGTTTTGATTTCCTTGCCGGCGAGTTTTTCCAAAACAACCCCTTCATCCTCGAGGAATTTGTCGGTTACGTGGCAAAACAAGCGCGATTGCCTGACACTCGATTTCTCATCGATGCCTATTGCGGATCAGGACTGTTCGCGCTATGCTTGGCACCACACTTCCAACAAGTCGCCGCCGTGGAGGTCTCCGAAGCAGCAGTTGACTGGGCACGCAAAAATGCCGAAAAAAACAGCATTAGCAATGCAACATTCCTCGCCGCCAGCGCCGAGGCGATCTTTGACGGCATCACCTTCCCCGCGAAGGAGACTACGGTGGTCATCGACCCGCCACGCAAGGGCTGCACGCCTGAGTTCCTGCAACAACTCATCGCCTTTGCCCCACGACGCGTCGTCTATGTTTCCTGCGATCCCGCCACTCAAGTTCGCGACCTTGCCATCCTGCGCGATGCCGGATTTACGCTCAGCGAGGTTCAGCCCTTCGACCTCTTTCCTCACACTCGCCACGTCGAAAACATCATGACTTTTGATGGCCCCATTTGATGCCCCCTTTCACGCCTGCCACCATGAACTCCATCCCAAGCATTACTGTCACCGAACTTGCCGAACTCCTGAGAAACCAAACGAACATTTGTTTGGTTGATGTACGGGAACCGGTTGAGCATGATGTGGCATCGATTTCAGGAAGTATACTGGTACCATTGGCAACTGTGCCGGAACAAGCCGGTCAGTGGTCGAAGGATCAGGAAATCTACTTGCACTGCAAGGCCGGCGGTCGATCGGCGCGGGCGACGAAATACTTGCAGGATCAGGGCTTCACTCATGTGACCAACGTCACAGGTGGCATGGATGCCTGGCTGGCAGCGGGCTTGCCGGTGGCGCCAGACAGCATAACATAACCGCGGCGCAAGCCG
>JACCDI011611825.1_pt1 | contig 18520 bp, 18 predicted proteins | sample 7442791 | NCBI WGS metagenome assembly JACCDI01 (sample SAMN15323434, study PRJNA562643) | freshwater metagenome | isolation source: river surface water | place: USA:Blue River Watershed | collected 2017-08-15
AAAATCAACAAGTCCTGAATTAAGCAAACTGTTTATGATTGGGAGAGTTGCTCCCTTTTATCCTGTGCTTATGAGAATAAAAAAAGAAGAGGACAATCTGTTTAATACGTTACTTCAAAATATCAATAGTTTTACTTTTCGAGCATCACTAATTGGATTAAGAAGTAATGCTGAAAGCCAAATAAACAATGCTCTCAGAGATAATGCTCAACTTTTAGATATTGTAAACTTGACCCAAATAATTACCGTGAATAATTGGTGGAACATTAATGAAAGGGCAAAAGAAACACTTCTCAGCAAATACATTTATCATTCATTGGGGAACAATATTTTAAAATTCATATTGTTCAGTTATGAAAATAGTTTACGACAAAAAAAGGGGTTTCCACAATTAGGTTTCAACGAATACTTTGCTGAAAATGAAAGAGAGAAATTAAGCATTGAGCATATAACTGCTCAGAAAACAAAAGGTTTAGAATTTGATGAAGACTTTGAAAATAATTATTTACACAACATTGGAAATTTGGTAATTGATTGTAAAGCATCTAATTCAAGTAAAGGAAGGAAAAATACCGAAGATAAGATGGACGCTTACCAAACAGCACCACTTATGTCCCAAAATGAATTAGATGGTATAAATTGTAATTGGCAGGACTTGGCAAGTGTAAAAGAATATATTAATAGCAGAGAATTAACTTTAAAAGAGTTTATTAAAAGACAGTTCGGCTTAAACTGACAAGAAACAGTTGCTCACAGTATATTCAAACTGTTAGCGCATTAATATGAATGACTATGATAGAAATTAGGAATGGTAATATTGAATATTCGATTGGGCATTTATTGCAGGATAAAATTGAAACATATCCCGAAATAATAGACAGGCTTGATAAACTAGAAACTCAACTTTTTTACAATATCATAAGTTCTCCTGAATGTAGGTATGAAAAAAAGTTTGGAGAAAGAATTAAAAGTGAGTTTAAAACTATGTCACCAGAAGAGCGTTTTCAAAATATATTTAAGGAAAGGATTTTATATGCAAATCCGAAAGGCTATTTTGTAAATAAAGTTCATGATGATTCTGCAAAATCTTTAGATGATATATTATCAGTTAGTTTTTCATTGGCTAGTTTAGAAGAATTGCCAGAGCATTTTAAAGCAAGAGGTTCAGAATTTGGCATTTGTTTTTTTCACGACTTTTTACAAAACCGTGGGCTTCGTCAAGTAGAGTATCTAAACGACAATGATTTATCTACAAGAGAGAAAATGATTTTCAATTCTCCTCACTTGGTAGAAGTGTACTTTGAAGGCCAGTATGATATGCGATGGGAAAAAGAATGGCGCATTAATGGAGACCTTCCATTTTCTGCCAGTGATATTGCCTTTGTTATTGTCCCTCACGACAAATATTCCTTTTATTCGGATTGGTTTTTTGAATTATCAAATTCATCAAATGACGCCTTCGAGTTTCCAATTCTGTCATCGATTACCTATAAATCATATTTAGGGAATTTACTTTTTTTACCACAGATGGATAATAGTTGGAATCAGGTTGCGGTTTATAGAAGTGGTGGCGATGATGGTTTTAAAATTACACCATCAGACCTTCCTGAACTTCATCAAAATGAAATAAATTCTATGTATTCAAATTACTCACAAGAATTAAAATGCTTGGCAAAAAACACAATCCTAAACTTTTATGAGGATAGGTATACAACAAAGTTTAAGAACTTTTTAGATAAAATCCGTACCATATCATTAGATACAACACTAGTTGAGGACTTTAAAAAAATAAACCTAAATTCTACAGAACCAAGTGATTCTGAACGGGATCTGGTGTGTAGCTTGTTTACAAATGTCCATCAAATACTTGCTGAAAATAATCGCTTAGATTTAGAACCATAAACAATCCGTAGTGGCATAGCGTTAGCCCCTTTGTCCTTAAATGTGAACTATAAATGGAAAAAGCCCAAAAAACCTTTGACTACCTTTTAAAAGATTTCAGCCCCAATTTTGACTATCGAGACTCTTGGATTCCATCCGAACATGGTGGGGGCAAAACTCTTGAGCGTTATAGTATTGAACTGCCGAAAGAACTTAGGATTTCGCATCCATTCATCGTCTTTCTAATGTTCAAAGAGATTAAGGAATATCCAAATTTGGGCATGTTTGAAAAAGTTTTATGGGAAATACCAATTTTCTATAAAGATGTTCAATTTGTATTAGCCCACAAAAAATTTGGATTTAGTATATGCGCTAATGAAAAAAAAGAAAATTATGTAGAACTCGGATTAGAAGCAATGAACCTAATCCACAAAGCTATTCCATTTACAGAAGCTCTTGTCAATTCAATTATCCATGAGAGGGTTAATCAAGGCAATGTAACAATAGAGAGTAAATACAATAAGATGAGAAATCGCTATCTTTTTTTTAGAGAAAAAGCATTAAACGGGGATGTCTGTGATGGTACAAGGCTTACTGAATTGAAAGATAAATCAGGCATCTCAAATTTTAATAATGGCGAAGAGTATGAAGCACATTATAAATTAATGTCTCGCTATTCATCAGCAAAAACATATTATTTGTTAGCGATGATTGATGCTTATTTTAGTTTGTTGGAGCATATATCGATTTTATTACTGCCATTTGTAAAAGAGGTAAAAATTAGAGAAATTAAAATTGATAATTTTTTAGGATTGACTTGGAAAGCAAAATTGAGAACTGTCTTACAGTACAAAACCAATAAGCCCGCATCGAAATACTTGGAAATACTTGATGAGATAAAAGAGCAGATTAGAAATCCTGCTTCTCATGGAGATTACTTTAAAAATGGTAATTCCTTTTACGTTCATATTAATGGCACAGGAGCCATACCATTTACATTGACAAAATCTCAGCAAAATTTTAAATTTAGCGATTCAAGTAAAAGTTTTATTACAATTCAGAACATAGTTAAACACTTTGACGATTTCGACGAGTATTTGGACACATCTGACACCCGTTTTGGAATGATGTATATAAAAAGGGATTTGCCTGTTGCATTTGACAGCAAATCTGTGACATCGTGCAGAAGAAGAATAAGAACAGAGAAATCAACAAAAAAATATATTGCCGATACAATCAGAGAGATAGAAAATAGCATGAATATGGATTGGTAACCGCCTAAAAATTTATCTCACTAAACCATTGAATAATGATAAAATATAGAATTGGAATTTTGGCATACGGTTCATTAATAGATAATCCAGGAAAAGAAATTGAACCTATAATTATTGATAGAATAAACTGTAAAACGCCATTTAAAGTTGAATTTGCACGTACCAGTAGTTCAAGAGGAGGTGCGCCAACATTAATTCCTCACGAAACTGGAAATGAAGTTAATGCTGTGATTTTAGTTTTAGAAAATTCAACAGATTTGGCGCACGCAAAATCAATATTATGGAGAAGAGAGAGACATAAATTTGATGGTAAAAAATATGTTGACGTTATAAATCCGACCGTTAATCAAGTTGTAGTCTTATCAGTTGCGGATTTTGAGGATGTCGAAACCGTAATATATACTTCAATTGGAAAGAATATTGAAGGAGATGTTACCCCTGAAAAACTTTCGCAATTAGCTTTAAAATCAATACTTAGTGAAGCGGGAAATGAAAAAAAAGATGGAATACGTTATTTGCTCGATTCTAAAAACAATTCAATCGTTACAGGTCTTAGCCAACAATATGAACAACTAATTCTCGATAAGACTGAAACTGAAACATTAGAAGAGGCAATTGAAAAATTAGATTTACAAAGAATAAACACTCCAAAAGGATAACGTACCATCTGATTTCAAGTAACTTGTTCACTGATTTTTATATACCTTCGTTTTCTTTAACGAAGAAAATAAACTTATTATTCTATGAAAACTGCAATTCCAATTAACAAAAAGCTCTTTGATATTTATCTTCTTTTTACGAGGGAGCCTTTTGTACAATACTTTTCAAAAGAATTGGAATTCTATTCTAATGGAAATGGAGGACTATTAGGTTTGATTAGTTTAGACATTACAGATAATGATTACTATGGTTGCATCCTGTCAAGGGACAAATCAAAGCAATATAGAGCCGAATTGGTTACTGCAAGTGTAGAAACCATAGAAGAAATCAGAGATTGGATTGATGAAAAAATGAGCAGTAATTCAATAGTGTTTCACGACAACAAGCATGAATACTTTGACCTTTTTCAAGACCTCAATAACGATAAAAATCAGCATCCTAATTATAAATTATTGAATTCAAGCATTGCACTTTCTTCTGCCAAGGAAACCGTAAAAGAAGTTTCTTATCATTACAAAGACATCGATGGGAATTTTATCGACCAATTTCAGTCAATCAACGGATTCGATTCCAGAGTTTGGGAGCTTTTTTTATTTTGCTTTTTTAGAGAGCAATTTTTTTCATTTAAGAGGAACTTTAATGCTCCTGATTATATGATTGAAAAATTCAATCAGGAAATTGCTGTAGAAGCGGTAATAATAAGTAGAAAAACAGATTTGAAAGGCGAACCAAAGAGTCCGGAAGAAATTCAAAAAAAATTGGATAATGAAACTCCATTACTTTTTGGAAATGCGTTGTTTGATAAAATGAAAAAGAAATATTGGGAAAAGGAACATGTAAAAGACAAGCCCTTTGTAATAGCGATAGCCGATTTTCATGATACTATGTCAATGACATGGACTTTTAATGCTTTATCAGATTACTTGTATGGATATAGGTATGAATATTCACATGATAAAAAAGGAAAACTTATTATTAAGCCTGTAAAGATTGGTAATTATAAAAAGCCAAATGGAACTGAAGTACCAAGTGGATTTTTCACTCATCCTGATTCTGAAAATGTTAGTGCAGTAATCTTCTCTTCATGTGGTACTTTATCAAAGTTTAATAGAATGGGTAAACAGGCTAAACTTGGAAGTGATATTCCAACTTTAATCAGGATGGGTAGTTTCTATAACCATGAACCAAATGCAGATAAAGCAAATATAATTTCATATAAAGTCGATGAAAACAGTAATGAAACTTGGTCGGAAGGTGCCGTGGTGTTTCATAATCCAAATGCAAAAATTCCATTAAATCCTGCACTTTTTGATGATAGGGTTGCGCAATGTTTCTTTGAAGATAATTTTATCCGTAGCATAATGCCTAAATATTTTCCATATAATTCGTTTACACAGAATCTAATACCAAAACAAGAAAAGGAAAAAAATAAGAAAAAATAGTATCGGGCAAGAACGATTACAAATCAAAATCAAGTTATATAATTATGAAATTAGAAAACACTTTATTAGAAACTCTTTTGCAAAAGCAAAATTATGGGAAGTCATTTTCTGATATAGTTAATAATTTTGAAGACAAAATGGACAGTTTTGATCCTGTAAACAATTGTATCGAAATAAAAAAATACTTCAGTACCGGCAATGGATTGGCATCTATCAGAAAAAAACTTTTAGAAGACCATGTTTTTAACTCCGAAGACATTTATACTTACAAGACAAAAGGCGGGAAAAATAAAACAGATGTAAAAGGATTATATGTTTTCGTCCATGACAACGAACCAATCTATGTTGGGATATCGAGAGGTCTTATACATCGGACACTACAGCATTTAAGAGGTAAAAGCCATAACACATCTACACTAGCATTTAATATTGGATTAATCAGACATAAAATTTCCCAAGGCGAAGAATATACTGGGGGGCGGAAAGATTTTGATTATAACAACAATGTAACGCCTGCAAAAGATTTCCTGTTCAAACAAAAAATTGCATTCCTGCCAATTGAAAACAGTGAAGAATTATATCTCTTTGAAATATTTTGTGCAATGAAATTGGGATGTTGGTTAAATAAATTTGAAACTCATTAAAAATATTTGAATGAAATCTATATATTTGTAGCAGGTATTTTTGGTATGCCTGCTCGTTCGTGCAAAGATTTCATCAACCAATAAATAGATAATATAACCTTCAGAGCTTATTATCCGACCAAAGAATACGAACGCAAAATCTCAGGATAATAATCTTTGAAATAAAAGGATTATATTATGAACACTATTGATTACTTCAAACTTCAAGCAAAGAATCTACACAAAGATTTTAAAACAAAAACTCCCGTTTTAGACAAAACGACAACTGCTTTTCTATACGAATACACACCAAAGTATTTCGACATAGAAATGGTTATTGCGGACTTTGACATTGACGAAGAAAATTTCAGTCTTATGAATGCACAGCACGTCATTGCAAAAATTGCAAACTTTGATAAATGGGCATCGTTATTAAAAACGCCATCCGCAGAATTGGAACTTGCGAAATTATTGTATGACCATCAAAATAGAATTGACCTTGTGGGATGGCAATTTTACATCGCCGACGCACAGACCATGAATGAAGAAGATCTCGATGCAGAAATTCAAGTGGATATATTTAAACAGATGGTTATTGAAGAAAACATCTTTGATTATATGGAAATAGAAAGCTATCTATTGAAGCACAGGGATTAATCTAAACGATGCAAAATCTATCCAACTTTAAAATTAGGCTTCCAAAATATTAGAATCTCTTGATTTCTTCTTCATTTTGATTATGCTGACCCAAACTTCAGAATAACTGAAAGCAAGTTTATTTTTGATTAACTTTGTATAAATCAATTCTATCATGAGCAAAGAAAAAGCAATTGAAAAATTACAGTTGATGGCTGACGAACCGAAAGACAGTCTAAAGAAATTTTTAGCGAAGGAAATATTAACCCATGATGAACCACTGGACTTCTTTTCTTTGGTAAAAAAGTTCGGATTGGAAACGGTTTATCATTACGAGGATTTGGACGAGGAGCAGATGCAGGAATTTTATAACACCTATTCCAAAGAGATTATTCAATTACAGGAAGAAAACAAAGTTCAGCATACTAATGACCGAGACCGCAGTTGGTTTGCTTTGGAAAAAACCACCGAAAAAATAGGTAGAGAGTTAGATTTGGAACGCTAAAGAGAGAATTACTTAAAAGGATTAAATCAATCTTTGCATTTCTTTTATTTTATAAATTGCATTGATGTATTTACTCTGATTGATAAGAAGAGTAAATAAGCTCTCATAATCATTTTCAGAGAGTCTTGTATGGTTCGAGTTTATACCCCCGCTTTCCAAAACGTGGGACTTAGTATCTCATTTTGATGAGAAAAGATAGTTCAGACCTGTGATATCGTTGGTTCGGTATCACAGGTTTTTTTCATAGTACAAAATTCAACCGAACCAAACCATAATGAGTAACTGCCTTATCTCATATTGGCTGTTTTTCCATAATTTTACTGGGTTAGTAAACAATAATTCTGCTTGGGAAAAAGTATTTCTAATTGTATTAATATCGTTCTTTTGACTGACCATTCTATTTTGAAGGTCATGTTGTAAGGCTTCGAGTGTCGACCATTCATCTTCTAATTTTTTTGTCAGTCATTCATTGGTAATTGAAAGAACTTTGTCTTCAATTTTTTTCATCTTGGTTTGAATGGAAAGTAGCTGTCATTGCATGTATGGAATGCTTTCCAATTGGTTTTTCATTTTTTTTGCCTCCCGTTTCTGCATGGAAGATTTTAGCAACGTGAATAATTTTATTGGAATTTTCATTTTATTGATATATTCCTCAAACGATTTTTCCATCACATCCTTACGTATATTAATTCTTTGGGTGCAGTATTTATTCCCACAGGTGTAATAATGATAAGTGCCTCCGTTTCAATGACTGGCATAACATCAAAGTTTTCTTCCACAGTAGGAACAGGTAATCATTCCTTTCAAGGTGTGGATTTCCAAATTTTTATCTATGTTGGGAGATTTCACTATTGTCGATTTTTGAGATTCTTTTTCTATAATTTTTTGGATTACTTCTAATGAAACTAGTGGCTCATGTTTTCATTTTATGGGAGTATTTAAATCCCATTCGGGATAATAAATAAAACCTGCATAAAAGTACAGTCTGTAGTCCCTAAAAGTTTTTTCTATAAACGATATATAGAGTTTTCATGTTGATTTGCTTGTCTTCAGACCCTTTTTAATCCACAATTTGTGCAATTGGGATTTCGTAAAAGCGGGGCTGTATGCATAATGCTCCAATCATTCTTTGATAATAGGTCACATCATTGGGTCGATACTATCTACATATCATTTAATCTCCGTATTTTTTTCTCTGATATATCCTAGTGGAGGATTTGTAAAAGGTCGTCATCCTTCTTTAAGGCTACTCAACTTTCCATTCATTACTCTTCTCAATATTTTTCTACGTTCCAGTCCTGCAATGGCGTATTGTATAGTATGCAGAAACTTCCCCTCATCAGTTTCCATATCTCTTTTATTATTTATTGTTACTATTTTTACTCCTAGGGCTTCAATACTTTGCTCTAATGAAAATGCTTCAGCAATATCATCGGGTCTAGCAATACGGTCAGCATCAGTTACAATGAAATAATGAATTTTTGTAAATTTTTTATTTTCCCTTTCTAAAAACTTCATTGCTTCTCCTATAGATTTACGGTCAATATATTTTCCACTCACGCCTTCTTCCCTAAATACTTTTATCACTTCTATTTCCAATCAAGGCTGTCTCAAACACCATTCCCTACAGGCACTTTCTTGTGATTCCAACCCATGTCATTGATTGACTTGTCCATCACTGGATACCCTTACATAGATAATAGCTTTGAGCTTATTGGTTCAGAATTTTTCTTCATCGGATACTGGCTTTACAAAATAACTGGTTCTCTGTCTTTTACGTGATTTTTTTGTTTTTAGCTTGTTAATCATCTGAAAGGGTGGTAATATAAAATGGTTCGGTAAAACTATACTTATTTTTTTTCCAAAATCAATACTAAAAAAGAGAGGATTACTCGCTCTCTTTTCCAATGTTTTCTATTCGTATTTTAGCAATGAGATCAAAACAACGCACTATGAGTTCAATGCTTTTATCAGGAATAAAATCAAACTCATCGCCTAGCAATGCTCTTGCTTCTTTTATTTCAGCATTTTTTCATTTCATTTTATTTTTATAGGATAAAATCAAAACTAAATTGGATAATTTGCCACCAATACTTCTTTTTTTCTTTTGATGGCTCAACTGTTCCTATTATGGCTTGCAGACAAAGGCTTGTCAAAAGTCTTAACATACCGATTGTGCTTCTTGATAAATTCATCGAGAATTTCAGAAGGGTAATTGGACAACAGGAATTTTCATTTCACGTTTGCCAATACTTCCAAATCACGAATAAAATGTTCCTTTTCATAACCACCGTAGTGTCATTGGTTTGTCCCAATGTATGGAGGGTCACAGTAGATGAAAGCATCCTCTCTGTCCCTGCTTTGGATAACTTTGTAGGCATCATTCTGTTCGATTTGTGTATTGCGAAGCCTTTCCATTAGATCGACTCCGAACAAGTCGACTTTGTTTTTAAATACCTGCGATGACCTTTTCTCCCTGTCGTATCATCGACTACCAATTTTATTGAGAAAGCCTTGATTGGTTGCTACATAGAATGCTCGAGCTTGAATAACTTTGTCATCTGCAAACAACCAGGGGGAGTCGTAAATAAATAATGCTTTCCTATACGTTTCCCTGCTGTGTAGCGTTTCCTTAATCTTCTTTTCAAGTTCACTTCAATTGTTTTTTAAAACCTGATAGAAGTTGACCACATTCATGTTAACATCATTGATTACTTCACACTTGGCAGGCTCCTTTGCCCGATAAAGACTTCCTCCTCAGAAGAAAGGCTCAACGTAAATATTGTGTGCCGGCACAAGTGGTAGAATTTCCTTTAGCATCATTTGTTTTCATCCGTAATAACTAATCGGTGTTTTGAGTAACACTTTGTGTTGGTTTTGTTTTTTCATTTTATTATTTAAGATGATAAAATATCTTATAAACTTGGTAGCCAAATGAAAATGGCTTGTCAAAACAAGCCATTATTTTAAGTGTAGAAAGAAATTACTATTTCTTTTCTTTTTCAGTTTCTTTCTTTGACAATTCATCTTTCGGTTTTGCATTGCCATTAGTTTCCTCTTTCTGCTGTGCAGGGATAATTTCAAACGTTTCAGAGGATACCTCCTTGCTCCATTTGTTGGTAACATAGGAAATGATACTAAAATCATCCCCAATCACTTTGAGCAATTCTCCGTTTTCCATATCAACCAGTTCATATTCTTCAGGGATAACCCCATCATAGATATGGTTGATAATTTCGATAAGTTCCTTTCTTGAAAAGAACTTTAGCAAGTTGGGGGAGATTTGTTTGGTTTGATTTTCTTCTTTCGCCCTTTCTTTTAACACCAATGAAAACAGTTTCATTAATGATAGTTTGTTTTCTTTCATTTTACTTTTGTTTTAACGTTAATTATTATTTCACTTTTTACTGCGGTATTCTCCAAAGTCTTTTCACTTTGGAATTTTCTTCTGTTACTGTTTCTTCTTTTTCGATAAGTTCCCTGCGGACTAGTTCGGCTTCTTCTTTTGTCTCGTAATATGGTTTGGGAACAGTATAGACCCAATCAAAGTTGCCTTTGTCATCTGCTAGGAACAGTACATAAACTGGGATTAATTCTTTTGACATATTTCTACTTTTTATTGAATTAAACCATCCAACCCGAGCCTTTTGTAAATTTCCATGTTGTGGTCAAAAGCACCTTTGCAACGATGGTTCGGCTCACGGTTCTTGCCTTCCGTTCCATGACATATCTGGTGTGCCTTGAATAAAGTTCTTGTAATAACTTCATTGGATAGAGGCACATCCTGATAAAATCCCTGACTATTAGGTTTGAATGGACAGGTCTTGCAATGTGAAACCATTACAGGAAGTCTTTCAGGTTCTATCTTCATGGTTCGTTTTTACAGCATCATTACTTTTGCATCGCCTTCTTTGAGTTGTCCCGATTTAGTCAGTTCAGCCAAAGTGTCCATTGCTTCCCGTTCGGTATTGAAGAACTTGGGCGGTGGGGTTGTGACAAAATATTTGTCTTCCTCCCTTACCGCACTGTCGTAGATACCAAACACGGGAGAAGGATTTCCCGCCTTGTGAGATAAAGCCCTGTAATTGGCAGAGTCATATTCGTCCCACTCGGCTATCGGTTTCTGCATCAGATAATGGGTTTCCAATCCCAACTGCACAAGCGTATCGAAGACCCGTTTCGGTGTAACCTTCATCGTTTGGTGCAAATCCAGTCTAGCCTGTTCAATTTCATAAGCTAGAATGTAGAAGTCATCTCCGATGGCATCTAACAATTCTTGCTCACTCATCTGCTCAAACGTTATCCACTGGGGTACAGTCGGAGCGTATGCCCACCTGATGATGTCCATAAGCTCATCCTTTGTGTAAATACTCAGCCAGACAGCATCCAAAGAGTTCACTTTGTCGGCTTCCATTCTCTGTTGCATTTTCCTTAAGAAGTACTGCACTACCAAGCGTCTTTTTGTTTTTTTCTGCATTTGTTTCATGTGATTAAATTTTTGTTTTAGGTTAAGAATTTTTCAATTCGTTATTCTGCCAAATTTCCTTGGAGTTTTCAAAACCTACCCATTGGTTGTTTTGGTCAAAACCACGGTTTGCCAGTTGATGGCGGATTAGTTTTTCCACAGGAATCTGATACAGTACCATAAAGCGGAGTAGTTCTGCCTCCATCACGGAAAACTTTCCGAGCAAGTTTTCCCAATGCTCTAGGACGTAGGATTCTTTGGCAATGGCTTCCAATCTTTCATAGGAAAGATTTTTGTAGTTGTCAGGCAAAGGATAAAAATGGTTGTCCAGTTCCATCTCCTGTGCCGTTAGCAAATCCGAGACAGCATAGTTGTCTTCGGGTCCGTCATAGACCACAAAGTTCCTACCTTCATTCCTGTATTGGAATTGTAACCAAACCGCCCTGTCAATGGCATTGTTCAGGTCGTCATAGAATTCCATAGCGTTTTGTTTCATGCTTTTGTTTTTTAAGATAAAATGATTTAGTCTTCCTATTCCTGCTCATCTTCCTGTTCTTCCTCGTCTTGGGGTTCGCAGTAGGTCATGATGGTGGATAGGAGGTGGTCGTAGTCACCGCTTTTTGCTTCTTCAAGCACTAGGTCGATTTCTTCCTGCGTCCATCCTTCACGTCTTGCCTGTCTTGAGAATACTCCCATAACTGCATATGCATTCCCATCAACCCCGACAAGTTCGAGGTTGACTGTTTTTTCGATTTTTCTTTCCATGATTTTTTGTTTTTGATTACTAAATGGTTCTTGGCAGTAGGTATCCGATAGCCGTTATCTTCTCCTTCTGCCTGATACTTTACATTTTTGTTTTAAGTGATTTGATATTTTCTTCGGCGGTGGTTGTTTACGGATTTTTGTTTCGTTTGCAAGGGAATCAAACGCAGTTGGGCTTTACATTTTCTAAATATGTCAATAGCAAAAAGAGGATAAAAAAAGTGGAAGTATGATGGGATTCTTTCTCCAAAAAAGGGAGGTATCTCTTGGGATTAAGTGCTGTTTTCCATCTCCTTTAGAGGTATTCAAAAAGGTAGTTAAAAAGGTTTTCAAAACGGTACGCACCAATAGGTGTGATTATGAAGCCTCTCTCCGAAAGGACTTGCATTTTGATGTGAAACAGATATGTAACACCTCCGCTTTATTTCCTACCTCGACTGAAAATGAAAATTCACAAACGCTTTTTAAGTTTTATCAAGGAAAGCATTCGCCTGTATTTTTTAGACCCAAGCCTGTTCCAGTTTACCTTCATGCACTAAAGAGGCATTTGATAATTACTTGAAGGACTGGTTCAGGCAAATCAGTTTTCTTACTATCGCTTTTATACAAACTGCAATACCTATCTCATAAAAAACAGCAGTGCAGTATCATCTTATTAGATCCCCACGGAGATTTAGCGGAGCGTGTATTTACTTTCCGTTTGAATTTTTTCAAACCACAGCGCATCATTTACATCGACCCTGGGCGAAAGAAGGATAAAATTCCGTGCATCAATCCGTTTCGAAAAAAAGTAACAAACCCAATGTTGGTAGATTTGCTTTCCCAACAACGAGCCAAGACCTTTGCAGAACTTATTCCCGAAGCAGGGATGTCCTTGCAGATGGAAACTCTTTTGAAGCCCTGCTTGGCGGTTCTGTTTTCACAAGGAGAATGTGGGTTGTCGGACTTGCAGGATTTTATGAACGATGCGACCAACCAAAAACGGATTGAACTTTGAAAAAATGCAAGGCATCCTGTGTACAGGAATTTCTTTGCCAATGCCTTTGGGAATAAAAAATATGGAGCAACCAAATTGGCGGTTTACACAAGGCTTCAGCACCTGCAAAACAATTACAGTTTTTATCTGATGATGAATTGAAAATCAAACTTTGATTTGAAAAAAGAAATGCAACAAGGAAAAGTTATTTTGTTCAACCTTTCCAAAGGAAAACTGGGCGAGGATACGAGCAGGGCACTTTGAAAATTTATTTCTGCAACGCTGTTAAGTATTGCCTTGCAAAGGGCATTTGAGGACGAAAAATTCAGAAAGCCTTGTTATCTCTTTGTGGATGAGTTCCACAATCTTGCCACTTGAGGCAGTAGTATTGAAACTATTTTTAGCGAGGCAAGAAAATACAGGCTTCATCTGATTGTGGGAACTCAAAGCATCAACCAACTTCCTGCTTCGCTCAGGGATATGGTCATAAATAATACGGCTGTCAAACTCGTTGGAATCAACGGACTTGTTGCATTAAAGGCTCAGGCAGGGGATTTGGGAATATCTTTCAATGCCTTGAAGTTTCTTCCACCGTATTATTTCTACCTCAAACAAGACCATTATCCCGCAGTAAAAATTAAAAGTCCGGACTTTCTTCTGAAACATTCAAAAAGATATTTTCTATCCAAGACACAACAGGCAAAACTGAAAACCCAAATCCTTTCCAATACGCTACTGTATAGAAATAATGAAACGGATTTGTCAGCTACCTGACCTCAAAACTACACAGAGTCCACCGATAATTTCAAACCCAAATTCCAACTATAGCAATTCTTCTTATAAAAATGAAGGCATTTTTTTGCCTCTTTATTTTTTATAAAAATCGAAATGTTGACCAAAAGACTTTTTTTCAAAACGCTGTCTCCATCACAAGAGAGAATCCTGCTGTCATTGGCTCGTTATAAATTCCTGACCGCAGGACAGATGCTTCGTTTGGGAATTATGACCGATAGGGCAAATTTGAATAAGCAAATCTCGGAACTCAGGTATTGGAAGAACCCGCTTGTTGGTTCTGTTACTTTTTGAATTTCTCCACAGCATTGAAAACTGGAGAGCATCCACCATTTGACCTTGCATGGTGCAGCACTCATAAAAGAGCGTTTAAGTCCGACTGCACCTGTAAGATTCCCCAAAGCAAATACGGTTCTTTTCGCTCAGGACTATTTCCACAGGATACATACTATTGATACCCATATTGTCATACAGGAACGGGCATCCAACTACAACGTTGAGTTGCTCTTTTTTTTAGTTTACTTTGATAAACTATCCACAGGAAAAGCAAAAGGTTTCAGGGCAGAAACCTATATTCCATTTTGAGAGAATGAATACCTTATTGCAGATGGTATCTGTATGCTTCAAACCCAAAACAGGAAGGAAGTGTATGCCATTGAAATTTTTAATGGAATGAATGTACAACGTGTCCACCAATCTTTACTACAGCATCTTTTGGCTCTCAAGGATGGACAGCCAAGCAAACAATTTGAACTCGACTATGGGTCAAGAATATTATGTGTTTTTGAACTGGAATCCTGTAAAGTTCAGGTAATGAAAAGACTCTGTGACGATGAGCATTTTGCTTTTGCAAAAGAGTATTATTTGTTTAAAACGCTTGATGAAGTAAAAGAAAATGTGTTTGAGGGATGGGAGTTGTTTGATGGAACAGTAAGAACAATGTTTGAAATAAAAAAGGATTATGCTTTTGCATAATCCGAAATCAAAGGCTAATTGGTCAAGGAAGGCTTCAATAGATTTTCGTGGGTAAGTCATGTGTATCATTATAAGAAATAAAAAATAATACACTGTCGAAAATTGTAAAGCAGAGAGCATAAAATCAATACAAAAAATCTTTTTTCTGCCTGTTTGTGTTGAATTTTGCGGGCTTTACATACGACATAAGTGTAAATTGTTTTTTTTATGATACACCCTGACTTATAAAATCCTGAAAACTTCTTGCATTAGTTTTGATACTCCGATTGGTGCTTCTTCATAATTGGGAATGCCGTTTCCCAATTGCTTATCATCATTCGAAGGTTGTGAAAATGACCAAAATAGCGGATGTACCTGCAAGAGACAGCTGATGTTGATTGTATCGGTTTTGGAAAATAAATTGATGATGCAAAAAATGAACTGTCAGGAAGATAGGTTTTTAAACAATACTTTTTATTTAAACATTTTTATCGAATCAATAAAGAAATTATTTCTATTGTAGAAATTGGGTCGCTTCATTCATATCTATTTGAAAAACATCAACCATTTCCTTTATTGTAGTCTCTGCTCCATCACGATCCCATTGTGGATAAGTATTCACTTCCACTATTTGTGTAACAATTTCTTCTAAATATATTGGAATATTAGTTGTATCAGTTTGTATATCCTTGTAAATCTCTAAAGCTATATTTCCTGCTTTTTCTCTTAAATTTGGATGCCCTAAAGCAATCTTCAGATGCTCTCCATAATGTTCAGTTTCAAAATATATAAAGGGAATAGGCTCTTTAATTTCTTGTTTCCATGAATTTAGTATAGAAAGACAAATTAGTTCAGATTTTTCAGGATATGCTTGATAAAGCCTTAATACACTCGTGATTAAATCACGACTAAAATCATTCCAATTATTTTCAATTTTTCGAATTTCATCTTCCCATTGTTGGTATCCTTCTAGATTAAGAGTGAGGAGATGGCAATAAAAAAATGGAAAATTTTCAATCCCTGACCAGTATCCTGAAATTACTTTATCTATAATATCGGTAATTTCTGTTCGTAAGGGGCGTACACTTTTTAAAATATTCAATGAATTGTATATCATAAGCCAGTTATCTATTTCTAATCGGAAAGTTCTTAATACTGCTATAGTAACTGCAAAATGATTTTTTAATATGATAGATAAAATTTTTTTATCAATATCAATAAGTTCAACAAGATTATTAAACATTCTATCATAAAATGATTGGACAATCTCATTTTTAGCATTATCAAAGACAAGTTTTAGGTCGTATTGATTGAGTGTTTTCCAATAATCATTATCACTCAACACTTTATTAGAATATTCTTGAGAAACATCATAACTAGCCGTCTGTAAACTGCCATAAATAAATTTATTGTTGATTTTTTTCCAATCATTTTGACGAAGTATCGTGTTGGCGAATTCTTGAGCAATATCATCACTCGCAAATTTAAATGCAAAAGAAACTAATTGGTCATCTATGCTTTCCCAAAACTCATCCCTAAATAAATTATCAGAAAATTTTTGACAAACTGTTTTTCCCGCAAATTCCATACAATACCACAAAAATTCTTGGTTGAAATTTTTCCAATCAGAACGTCTTAGAACTTTATTAGAGAATTTTTCTGCAATATTTCTATCTGCATATATAAGTGCATTACTTAATATAGCTTCTTGATCGGTTTTCATCCAATTTTTCTGCGTTAATACTTTATTACAAAAAGATTTCTGAATTTCTTCGTCTTGGCAAGAACTAATTAAGTGGGAAAGAATCCTAGGATGTATTTTTCTCCAGTCATTTGACTGAAGTGTGTGATTAATAAATTCTTTTACAAAAAGATGGTCTTTAAATTTATATAATATTTCAACTATGAAAAGAAAATGATATTCGTATGAATTCTGTAGGATGTTCTTTAACAAGCAGAATATTTCTTCATCGTTAGGATAAAAGCTGAAGTAATATGTCCAAAAGGGATAAATATTAAAGTATTTTCTTTGGATGAATAAATTTGCGTACGTTTTTAATTCGGTTATGGAAAGGTCTAATTCAGTTAAGTAATTGAGAACATCCATTGAGTGTTCTGAATTTTGTTCTAATAGAATATTAATTCGCCTCAATATCTCACTTTTTGAAAGTAAGGAAGGATTGTTTCTAATTATTTCAGTAAAAAAAATAGAAGCGGAATATTGATACCCCGTACTAATAATTAAATCCAAAAATTCAATTTTAATTAAATCATCTAAAATGGGTAATTTATCTAAACATATTTCGCTTATGCCAAAATCTGCGAAAATATCATGATTGAATTGTAATTCTCCATTTGATTTTTTATGAATATAAATTCTGAGTTTCTCATGAATAGGACTTTGCAGTTCTAAATTTTCGAAATTATGTAGAATTGTATAATCATTTTTATTGTAAAAATCAGCGACTTCTATAAACGCATTATAACTAATTAAAAATTTATTCTCGGCATAAATACAAGCCCAATAGTATAGGGCTTTTGCTAATCCTGGATATTCTGTCTGAATGAGTTTAAAATCACTTTGTATAATATTAATGAAGGTTCTTAAAGGTTCTTTGGGATTAATGTTTACATTTTCAAAATCATTTTGACTGGTTCGGGCAATTACAAACAGTAAGAGGAAAAGTGTTGATTGATAACTATTTTCGCCTTTAAATAGTTCATCAACTGTTTTTTGCCATTCAGGAAAATCTAAAACAATTTCACGTATTATACTTTCATTTTCTTGATTGTCTAGAAAAACAGTATCTTTCTTTGTTCCTGCGAAATACTTAAGATATGATTCTCTAATAGTGCGGTCTCCAATTATTATCCTAATATTTTTTATCGAATCAATGTCTTTTAAAAATTTTTCTAGTTGACTCTCGGTAACAGTACCCATCATTCTATACCAATCTTCAAGAATTAATAAGAACTTTAGATTAGATTGTTTCTTGATGGTTTCGACACCATGACTCATGAATTCATAAATCGAATTACCACCATCTAACCATAGTACAGTTGGAATAAATGTTTCATCTTTAGCTAAATCAATCGCAATTTTTCGTAAAAAAATAGATTTACCACTACCGCCATCTCCATATACTATAGCAGATATTGGGTAATCATTTAGTCCTTCAAAACAAGAGTACACTGTGTTTTTTGTCTCCCTGTAGTTTTTTCTTTCAATATCATATCCTTTTAGAACTCCATAAAATTGTGTATTATCATTTTGGATTCCAGCATAGAACTTTGATTTGGAAATATTTTTGTTTTCTATTTTAGAAATGAATTCATCATCAATAATAGTTGCTCCTGAAATTTGCGGTTTCAATTGATGATTAGCTTCTACAATCTCTAATTTACTTTCGGAGAATATATCATCTAAAAACAAAGCATCTAATTTCATATTGTCCTTTAAAAACCCTTTTCCAAAGCATCTAAAAAATTTTCTATACCCTCCGAAGTGAAAACTATAAATATCTATAGGCTGCCAATTCGTTTCTTTAGG
>JACCDI010048575.1_pt1 | contig 18514 bp, 16 predicted proteins | sample 7442791 | NCBI WGS metagenome assembly JACCDI01 (sample SAMN15323434, study PRJNA562643) | freshwater metagenome | isolation source: river surface water | place: USA:Blue River Watershed | collected 2017-08-15
GGATCAAAGGCCGTTACGCCAGCCCCGGGATGATGACCAAGCCTGGCATCACGGTGTCGCGCTGGATCGACGGCGTGCTGGAAAACAACGAGTTGATTGACCAAGACCCCAACCTGCGCGGCGTGTTCTTCTGGGGCCACGCGCCCAACTCCCAGACCCGTGGCCTGGAGATGAAGCGGGCCATGGACAAGCTGGACCTGCTGGTGGTGGTGGACCCGTATCCGTCGGCCACCGCGGCGATGGCGGCCATGCCCGGCAAGCCCGAGGACCTGAACCCGAACCGCGCGGTCTATCTGCTGCCGGCGGCGACCCAGTTCGAGACCAGCGGCTCGTGCACCGCCTCCAACCGCTCCATCCAGTGGCGCGAGAAGGTGATCGACCCGCTGTGGGAGAGCCGCAGCGACCACATGATCATGTACCAGCTGGCCGACAAGCTCGGCTTCGGCAAGGAACTGGTCAAGAACTACAAGATGCAGAAGGTCAAGGGCCTGGACGAGCCCGTGGTCGAGGACATCCTGCGCGAGATCAACAAGTCGGTCTGGACCATCGGCTACACCGGCCACAGCCCGGAGCGGCTGAAGGCGCACATGCGCAACATGCACCTGTTCGACGTCAAGACGCTGCGCTCCAAGGGCGGCGTCGACAAGGAGACCGGCTACGACACCACCGGCGACTACTTCGGCCTGCCCTGGCCCTGCTACGGCACGCCCGAGATGAAGCACCCGGGTTCTCCCAACCTGTACGACACCTCCAAGCACGTGATGGACGGCGGCGGCAACTTCCGCGCCAACTTCGGCGTGGAGCGTGAGGGCCAGAGCCTGCTGGCCAACGACGGTTCGCACTCCAAGGGCTGCGAGATCACCACCGGCTATCCCGAGTTCGACCATGTGTTGATCAAGAATCTCGGATGGTGGGGCGACCTCACCGAGGCCGAGCAGGCCAAGGCCGAAGGCAAGAACTGGAAGACCGATCCCAGCGGCGGCATCATCCGCGTCGCCATGAAGCACGGCTGCCACCCGTTTGGCAACGCCAAGGCGCGCGCGGTGGTCTGGAACTTCCCCGACCCCATCCCCAAGCACCGCGAGGCGCTTTACAGCACCCGCCCGGACCTGGTGGCCAAGTACCCCTCGCACGACGACCGCAAGGCCTTCTGGCGCCTGCCCACCCTGTTCAAGACGGTGCAGGCCAAGAACGTGGCGGACAAGCTGCACGAGAAGTTCCCGCTGATCCTCACCTCCGGCCGACTGGTCGAATACGAGGGCGGTGGCGAGGAGACCCGCTCCAACCCCTGGCTGGCCGAGCTGCAGCAGGAAGCCTATGTGGAGATCCACCCCAAGGCCGCAGCGGCCCGGGGCATCCGCAACGGCGAGCGCGTATGGCTCACGAGCCCCACGGGCGCACGCCTGAACGTTCAGGCCATGGTGACCGAGCGGGTGGACGCCGAGACAGTGTGGATGCCGTTCCACTTCTCCGGACGCTGGCAGGGGGCCGACATGCTGGCCCACTACCCCAGCGGCGCGGCGCCCGTGGTGCGCGGCGAGGCCGTCAACACGGCCACCACCTATGGATACGACAGCGTGACGATGATGCAGGAGACGAAGACCACGATCTGCAACATCGAACGAGCGACCGCCTGACAGGAGCCCACTGATGGCACGAATGAAATTCATCTGCGACGCCGAGCGCTGCATCGAGTGCAACGGCTGCGTCACCGCCTGCAAGAACGAACACGAGGTGCCCTGGGGCGTGAACCGCCGCCGCGTGGTCACGCTCAATGACGGCGTCCCCGGCGAGCGCTCGATCTCGGTGGCCTGCATGCACTGCTCCGACGCGCCCTGCATGGCGGTCTGCCCGGTCAACTGCTTCTACCGCACCGACGAAGGCGTGGTGCTGCATGACAAGGACGTGTGCATCGGCTGCGGCTACTGCAGCTACGCCTGCCCCTTCGGCGCGCCCCAGTTCCCCTCCGCCGGCACCTTCGGCGTGCGCGGCAAGATGGACAAGTGCACCTTCTGCGCCGGCGGCCCCGAGGCCAACGGCTCTCAGGCCGAATTCGAGAAGTACGGCCGCAACCGCCTGGCCGAAGGCAAGCTGCCGGCCTGCGCCGAGATGTGCTCGACGAAGGCGCTGCTGGCGGGTGACGGCGACGTGATCGCCGACATCCTGCGTAATCGGGTCCTCAAGCGCGGCAAGGGTGCCGAGGTCTGGGGCTGGGGCACCGCCTACGGCTCCAAGCAGGCGGGCCAGCCCGCAGGGGGCAAGTCATGATCGTTCGTCTCGCGATGATCAGCGCTGCGATGGTGGGGCTCACGGCCCTGGCCGGCTGCGGCGAGAAGCCCCAGGGCATGGGTGGCGTCAAGAGCGACACCGCGCCCTACCAGGGCACCGGCATGGCCTACACCGTCCCCGGCTGGAAGGCCGGCGACAAGACCAGCTGGGAGCAGCAACTCAAGACCCGCGCGCAGGCACAGAACGACCATGCAAGAGCCCAATGACTTCCTGCGCCGCGCCGCGCGCGCGCTGACCGCCGGCCTGCTGCTGGCGGCAGGCGCCGTCTCCGGCGCCTACGCGCAGGCCAAGCCGGCGGCGGCAGCGTCTGCATCGGCCGCCGCGCCCGCCGCCGCCCCGGCGGCCACGGGGGGCATCCAGGGCCAGAACATCTTCGAGGTCAAGCCCGACGCGAGCAACGACCCCAACTACCTGAAGCAGACCAACGCCGAGCGCCACCAGGTCCAGCCGGGCAACAACGCGCCCATGTGGCGCGCCGTCGGTGCGGGGGCCAACGGCTACACCAGCCTGCCCAAGTCCGAGGCGCCCGAAGCGGGCAATCTGATCCAGCCCTTTGTGCAGTACCCGGGCTCGAGCCTCACCAACGCCGGTGAAGCCTGGCGCCAGGTCCGCAACAACTGGATCATTCCCTACGGCGGTGCCCTGCTCGCCATCGTGGTCCTGGCCATCGGCATCTTCTACTACGGCAAGGGCTCGATCGCGCTGCACGGGCAGGAGACGGGCCGCAAGATCGAGCGCTTCACGCCCTTCGAGCGGGCCGCCCACTGGTCCAACGCGATCGCCTTCGTGGCCCTGGCCATCTCCGGCATCGTGATGGCCTTCGGCAAGTACTTCCTGCTCCCGGTCATGGGCAGCACCCTGTTCGGGTGGCTCACCTATGCGCTGAAGAACATCCACAACTTCGCCGGCCCGCTGTTCGCGGTGTCGCTCGCGGTGGTGTTCTTCACCTTCGTGCGTGACAACTGGCCGTCGCGCGGCGACCTGGTGTGGCTCCTCAAGGGCGGCGGCCTGCTGTCTGGCCAGGAAGTGCCTTCGCACCGCTTCAATGCGGGCGAGAAGGTGGTGTTCTGGGGCGGCGTGTTCGCGCTGGGCATCATCGTGGTGGCCTCGGGCCTGGTGCTGGACAAGCTGATTCCCGGCCTGGTCTATGAACGCGCCACCATGCAGATCGCTCACATGGTCCACGCCGTGGCCACCGTCCTGATGATGGCGATGTTCCTGGGCCACATCTACCTGGGCACCATCGGCATGAAAGGTGCCTACCAGGCCATGCGCACCGGCTATGTCGACGAGACCTGGGCCAAGGAGCACCACGAACTCTGGTACGACGACGTCAAGGCCGGCAAGATCCCGGCGCAGCGCAGCAAGGAGTCCCCGCCCGCTGCCGATGTTCGCACCGCGTGAAGAAAGAACAACGATGAAACACCTGTTCCTCCCCGTCCTGATCGCCGTGGCTGTCCCGATGGCGATGGCCAAGTTGCCAGCCCCCGACGATGCGGCCAAGGCCAAGGCGGCTGAAGCCGCCGCCAAGACTGCGTGGCAAGGCAAGGTCGACGCCTTCCAGCTTTGCAAGTCGCAGGACCGGGTGGCCGCCCACTACCGCAAGACCGGTGGCGCGCCGGCCGCCAAGACCGCCGCAGCCCCTGCCAAGCCGGCCTCGGGCGCGGCCAAGCCCGCCTCCGCCCCGCAGGCTGCAGCCGCTCCGGCCCCCTGCGTCGACCCGGGCCCCTTCGTGTACACCCCGGCCGCGGTAGCGGCCGCGCCTGCCGCCTCGGCGCCCGCCAAACCGGCGTCCGCACCGCCAGCGGCCAAGAAGGGCTGAACGAAACGCCCTTTGCGTACCGGGACCGAGGCCAGCCCGCACGTGGCTGGCCTTTTTCGTTGTAGCCTGCCGATCGCACCCGCCAGACCTGCATGAAGCTGCCCCGCCTCACCGATGCCCGCGCACCCCTCGTGCGTGAGGTAGCCGCCATCGACGAACACGGCCAGGCGCAGCGCGTGCAGATCCCGGCGGAGCGGGACCTCACCGTCTACGTCGACAAGCGTGAACTCGTCACGCTCATGACCCTGGGCGCACGGCCCGAATGGCTGGTGCTGGGGTACCTGCGCAATCAGCGACTGGTGGCCTCGCCCGAGGAGGTCGAGTCGGTCACCGTCGATTGGGACGTGGGCGCCGCCGCGGTGATGACCCGCCGCGGCATCGACCGCATCGAGGAGCGCACCGCGCACCGGGTGGTCACCACCGGCTGCGGCCAGGGCAGTGTCTTTGGCGCGCTGATGGACGACGTGCAGTCGATCGCCTTGCCGACGGCGTACCTCACGCAGGCGCAGCTGTATGCGCTGGTCAACGCGATCCGCCTGCAGGAGAGCACGTACAAGTCGGCGGGTTCGGTGCATGGCTGCGCCTTGTTCCAGGGCGAACGGATGCTCGTCTTCGTCGAGGACGTCGGCCGCCACAACGCCATCGACACGATCGCCGGCTGGATGTGGATGCACGGCGTCGACACCACCGTCGCCACGCCCGAGGTGCCTTATGTGTTCTACACCACGGGGCGTCTCACCAGCGAGATGATCATCAAGTCGGCGCAGATGGGGGTGGCCCTGGTGGTTTCGCGCAGCGGGATCACGCAGATGGGACACCAGATTGCGCAGCAGCTCGGTCTGTGTGCCATCGGACGGGCCACGAACAAGCACTTTCTTTGCTACACGGCGCCGGAGCGCCTGAGGCTGCAGCCGGAGCTGGCGGCATCACGCCTGGCACCGTAGGGGTGTCTGAATTCGGGTAAGGTCACCCGATGGCTTCCCGTTCTCCTGGCATCCCCTTCTGGCGTCTCGGCGCGACCCTGTTATGGCGCGATTTGCGCGCCGGTGAATTGCGCCTGCTGGTGCTGGCGGTCCTGCTGGCGGTCGCGGCCCTGACCGCCGTGGGTTTCTTTGCCGACCGCCTCAAGGGCGGACTGGCTCGCGATGCGCGCCAGTTGCTTGGGGGCGATGCAGTGGTCGCCAGTGACAACGCCCTCCCGCCAGTTTTCGCCGAGCGCGCACGCGCCCTGGGCCTGCAGGTGGCGGGGACGCTGGGCTTTCCGACCATGGCGCGCGCCTCCGAGGCCCGGGGCGGCGCGACACAGCTCGTGGCCTTGAAGGCGGTCGCGCCCGGCTATCCCCTGCGCGGGAAGCTGATGATTGCCGCGTCGGCGGACGTGCCGGGTACGCCTGCATCGGGCATTCCGGCCCCGGGAGAAGCTTGGGTCGATCCTGCCTTGCTCGACGTGCTGCAGCTGCAGCTGGGGGATGCGCTCCTCCTGGGGGACGCCTCCCTGCGCATCACCCGGTTGCTGTTGACGGAGCCCGATCGTGGTGCAGGTTTCATGAGTTTCGCGCCGCGGGTGATGATCCACGAGGCCGACCTTGACGCCACGCGTCTGGTGCAGCCGGCCAGCCGGCTCAATTACCGCCTGGCGGTGGCAGGCCCCGATGCCGCTGTCAAACGATTCACCGATTGGGCACAGGCGCAGATCAAGGCGTCCGACCTGCGCGGTGTGCGCCTGGAGTCCTTCGAGGCGGGCCGCCCCGAGATGCGCCAGACGCTCGATCGCGCCGAGAAATTCCTCAATTTGGTGGCCCTGCTCTCGGCGCTCCTGAGCGCGGTGGCCGTGGCCCTGGCGGCGCGCGCGTTCGCCGCCCGGCACCTGGACGACTGCGCCATGCTGCGGGTCCTGGGCCAGCCCCAGGGTCGCATCGCCCGCGCCTATGCCTTCGAGTTCGGTGTGGTGGGCACGGTCGCGAGCCTGCTGGGCGTGGCCCTGGGCTGGTGCGTGCACTTCGTCTTCGTGGTGCTGCTGTCGGGGCTGGTGGAGGCCAGCCTGCCGCCTGCGGGCCTGTGGCCGGCCTTCTTCGGTGTGGGCATGGGCCTGACCCTGCTGTTTGCCTTCGGCTTGCCGCCCGTGCTGCAGCTGGCCAAGGTGCCGGCGCTGCGCGTGATCCGCCGCGACCTGGGCCAGCTGCAGCCCGCCTCCGCGGGCGTGCTGGTGCTGGGCGTGAGCGGTTTCGTCGTCCTGCTGCTGGCTGCCAGCAGCGACCTGAAGCTTGGCGGGATCGCCGTGGGGGGCTTCGCGCTGGCCGTGGGGCTGTTCGCGGGCCTGAGCTGGCTTGCGGTCAAAGCGCTGCGGCGGTGTGTCAACGAGGCCACCGCCCCGCGCTGGCTGGTGCTGGCCACCCGCCAGGTTTCGGCCCGTCCCGCTTACGCGGTGGTACAGGTCAGCGCGCTGGCGGTGGGCCTGCTGGCCCTGGTCCTGCTCGTACTTTTGCGCACCGACCTGATCGACAGCTGGCGCCGCGCCACCCCGCCGGACGCCCCCAATCGCTTCGTGATCAACGTCATGCCCGATCAGGAACAGGCCTTTCGCAAGCTGCTCGAGGAGGCCGGGGTGCGCCGCTACGACTGGTACCCGATGATCCGCGGCCGCCTGCTGGCCATCAACGGTCGTACCGTCAACCCGGACGATTTCCAGGAGGAGCGTGCCCGCCGCCTCGTCGACCGCGAGTTCAACCTCTCCCACGCAGCCGCCCAGCCCCCGCACAACCAGGTCACCGCCGGACGCTGGCAACCCGAGGAGGCGGGCGCGGTGAGCGTGGAGGAGGGCCTGGCCCAGACCCTGGGCCTCAAGCTGGGCGACACGATGCTGTTTGACATCGGCGGTATCCGCAGCGAGGCGAGGATCACCTCCCTGCGCAAGGTCGACTGGGGCTCGATGCGCGCCAACTTCTTCGTGATGTACCCGGTCAGCCAAATGACCGATGTGCCCTCGACCTACATGGGGGCCTTTCGCGCGCCCGAGCGCAAGGGCTTTGACAACGCGCTGGTGCGGGCCTTCCCCAATGTGACCAACGTCGACATGTCGGCCACCCTGCGTCAGGTCCAGGGGGTCCTGGACAAGGTGATCCGCGCGGTGGAATTCCTCTTCGGCTTCACCCTGGCGGCGGGTCTGGTGGTGCTGTTCGCCGCTGTCACCGCCACCCGCGAGGAGCGCGCGCGCGAGTTCGCGGTGATGCGGGCGGTGGGCGCGCGCGCCTCGCTGCTGCGGCAGGTGCAGCGCGCCGAGCTGGCTGGCGTGGGGCTGCTGGCAGGTTTCCTGGCCAGCGCGGTGGCGATGGCGGTCGGTTGGGGGCTGGCGCGCTATGCCTTCGAGTTCGAGTGGCGAGCATCGCCCTTCGTGCCAGTCGCGGGCGCCCTGGCGGGTGCGGCGCTGGCGCTGGCGGCGGGCTGGTGGGGGCTGCGCGGCGTGATCACGCGCCCGGTGGTGGAGACGCTGCGCAAGGCGCCGCAGTGAGCGCTCCACCCGGGAGGCCTCAAGAGGCCGCGTAGATCACGGCTGGAAATGTGGCGAGCCAGGCCCAGAAGAAGCGGTTCAGGCCGAAGAACCAGAACACCATGAAGTGAAAGACCGCCGCGACCGCACAGAACGCGGCGGCCAGGCGCGCATCGAGCAGTGCCAGCGGAAAGCACCCCTCCCACACGGTGAAGGACCAGGCGCAGGCGCGGGCCACGGCGGGGCGGCGCAGCAGGCTGCCCGCCGCCAGCGGGCCGTAGATACCCGTGTCCAGGAAAAAGGTCAGGGCGCGCCCGGATCGCCATTGCGGCTGCAGCAGCTTCACCCATCCCGACATGAAGTACGAGGTGAGGGACTGCAGGGCCACGTACCACAGGCCAGCGCGCCAGCCCTGGGCCATGCCCGCCCAGGTGCCGACCGTGTGCGCGATCAGCAGGCCGGTCAGACCCACCAGCGTCATGAAATCGCTGCCGCCATTGAAGGCCCCGCGCCAGCGAAACAGCAGCAGCAGCGCAATCATGAACAGCGCCACTGCGCCCGCCAGGGGCAGGTGACCCGCCATGAGCAGGACGGCCAGGCCCGCACGCAGCCCCAGCAGGGACAGGTAGGTTGCGGGCCGGAAGGCCGTATCCAGCAGCGGCGTGAGCCAGCGGGGGCGGGCGGGCAGCTCGGTGCGCTGGATGGACCAGTCACCCACCCGGTCCAGGGCTTGTACCCGCAGCTGTTCGAGCGATTGCAGCAGCAGACTCCACCCCAGGAGCAGCTCGAAGGCGCGGGCGGCATCGGCGAGCGTCATGCGGTCAGCACCGGTGATTGCAGCATGCACACGGCCTCTTCCCCGCGGGGCGATTCGAGCCGGACCTCGAACTGGTAGGCGCGCGCCGTGGCGGGCAGTGCCACGCGCGCGAGCCGCGCGACCAGCTGGTAGCTCACGCACTCACGCACATCGGCGCCCTCGGGCAGGTCATTGATGTCGGCGGCGAGGTGATCCACCAGGTTCTGGTGTGACAAGGCCAGGTTCACATCGGGGCTGTGCATCAGGTGCCACAGCCTGCGGGCGCGGCGCGGGTACACCTGCTGCCAGGGCAGCCACTGGCCGGAGGCGGCCTGCCCGCGTACGAACAGCCGCGGCGGGCGGCCGACCGCGTGATAGAACTTCCAGTTCGGAAAGAAGGCGCGCAGGAAGAAGGCCCAGCGTCCCTGCACGATCCGCTTGTGACGTCGCAGTGCCCACACCAGCAGCGCGAAGTACGCGATGAACAGCAGGAGGGTGACGAGCAGGGTGGGCGACATCGTCAGGCACACGCGTGCGCTCAGGGCAATTCGGCGTCGCGCATGCGGCCCATGATCACGCTGGCGCGGCTGGCGAGGTACTCCGAATTCGGCAGCTTTTCGAAGTAGCGCGGTCGCGGCAGCATCACTGCCAGCCGCGCCGCCTCGTAGGGAGTGAGCCGCGAGGCGCTTTTGCGGAAGTAGTGCTGTGCGGCGGCCTCAGCGCCGAAGACGCCTTCACCCCATTCCACGTGATTCAGGTAGATCTCGAGGATGCGTTCCTTGCTCAGGAAGACCTCCAGGGCGAAGGTCAGCACGAATTCCTGTCCCTTGCGCAGCATCGTGCGCTCGCCCGAGAGCAGCAGGTTCTTGGCCAGTTGCTGCGTGATGGTGGAGCCTCCCACGATCTTGGGCGCGCGTGCGCGCTGGGCCTGGGATCTGGCCTGGGCCCGTCGGGCCGCTTCCGCCTCGGCCTTGGCATTGCGCTGCCAGGCTTTCTCGACAGCCTCCCAGTCGACGCCGTCGTGGTTCACGAAGCTGTCGTCCTCGGAGGCAATGACGGCCCGTTTGAGGTGGTCGGAAAGGCGCGCGTAAGGCACCCACTCCTGTCGCCAGCGCAGACCGGTCGGTTTGTGTGCGATGCGCCAGGCCTCGGATCGCTCGAAGGTGGTCGACTGCGGATCCACCACCGCCATCAGGGCGATCCGCGCGATGAAAAACAGCTGCATCGCCAGGACTGCAGCGATCAGCAGCAGGACCCACCGTCCCAGCGCCCTCATGCCTTCGCCGCCTCCAGCAGCACGCGCAATTCCGCCAGCACCTGGCTGGCAGGCGGGGTCACGCCACGCCAGATCGTGAAGGACTCGGCGGCCTGTTCAACCAGCATGCCCAGACCGTCGCGCGCCTGAGCGCCCTGTTGGCGGGCCCAGGTGAGGAAAGCCTGGGCGCCCGGTCCGTACATGAGGTCGCAGGCCAGGGTCCCCGCGCGCAGGGCGGTGGGGGCGATGGGGACGGCCTGGCCCGCCAGGCTGCTGGCGCTGGCATTGACCACGATGTCGTAGCCAGCGTCTACCGCGTCCAGGCCGCAGGCAGACAGCGCCACGCCCTGCTGGCGCGCCAGGTCCGCATGGCGGTCGGCGAGCTGGCGCGCCTTCTCGGGCGTGCGATTGGCGATGGTCAGGGCGGCAGGCCGGGCCTGCAGCAGCGGCCCGAGCACGCCCGCACCCGCACCGCCCGCGCCCACCAGCAGCACACGGCTGCCCGCCAGCGGGACGCCAGCGTTCACCGTGATGTCACGCACCAGGCCGATGCCGTCGGTGTTGTCGCCGAACGTGGACGCGCCATCGAAGCGCAGCGTGTTGCAGGCGCCGGCCCGCACCGCGCGCTCCGACAACTGCAGCCCGGGCAGGGCCGCAGCCTCGAACTTGAAAGGTACCGTGACGTTGCAGCCCTTGCCGCCCGCCGCCCGCAAGGCCTGTACCGCCTGCGCGAAACCGCCCAGGGGCACCAGGAGGGCGTCGTAGGCCAGCGACTGGCCCGTGAGCTGCGCAAAGCGGGCATGGATCCACGGCGACTTGCTGTGCGCCACCGGATTACCCATCACGCCATAGCGGTCCATCGTTGCCTGTCCTTGTGCGCGGGGTCAGCGCCCCGCGACGCTGGTCTCGAGCGTCTCGTTGCGCGTGAACCGGAAGCGCGACACCACCACGATCTGGTCGGCGCGTTGTCGCATGCCTTCGCTGAAGCGTCCGAACGGACCGGCCGCCGTGGCGATCCCGATGGCGCGCCGGTCCAGGGCCGGCTGCCCGGAACTCTCGACGATCTCGGCGGTCAGCGGCCGGCCGTCCTGGTTGATCGTGATCGCCACGGTCAGTTCGCCATACAGCTTCTGACCGCCCAGTTCCGGGAAGTTGCGGGTGCCACGCTCCTCGATGCGCCGGCGCAGGGCGTCGTAGTAGACCGCGTAGACCTCCTCGCGCGTCGCGGGACTCACATAGCGTTTTCTCGGGCGCGCGTTTTCCTCGTGGATGCGCCGCTCGATCTCGGCCAGCACCTTGGCCAGCTGGCGGCGTTTCTCCTCGCGCGCCTTGGCCTCGGGGTGGTCGGCAGCCTGCCGGGGGTCGGGCGGGGGCAGGGCCGCGAGGGCCTGGCGGGCCTGCGCCAGCAGCATCATCTGCTGGGTCTGCAGGGCTTCCAGCTTGCGGTGGGATTCCTCGCTCGCGTCTCCGGTGGCGGCCAGCATCGTTGGCGGCAAGGGGGAGGTCGCGCGCCCGGCCTGTGCCTCGCCACCGCCGGCCAGGGAGGCCTGGGCGATGGCCTGGGCCTTTTCCGGGCGCTCCTGGGTACGGGCGTTCACCAGCACCACGTCGAGCGGGGAGTCCTGGAAGATTCGGTTGAAGCGCTCGGGATCGACGAAGCGCACGGCCAGCAAGGCTGCATGGGCCGCCACGGAGGCGGCCAGGGCGATCTGCAGGGTGCTGGGCGACTTGAGCTTCACGGGGACGGATTATCGGACGCGGCCGGTTCCTCGCTGAGATCGACGGCGATGGCGATCGGGCCGGCCACCGGCTCCTCCTCGCCGCCGTCGTCGTCCACCGCCTCGGCTGCAGGCTCGGCATCCAGGCGCTCGATGACGGTGCCGTGGACGTCCAGCGCGATCTCGTCGATCTTGCCCAGACGCACGCGGACCCGCGCGCCCCGAGGCAGGTCGTTCGCCCCCATCACCGGCAGCACCAGGGGCAGGTCGTCGGCGCGCACCAGGCCCTCGCGCATGGCGGTGGCCGTGAGTTCGGTGATGCCTTGCTGGCGCAGGTACTTCAGGGTCCAGAACCGCTCCATCCCCGCCTGGTAGCCGTTGTAGGCGGTGTAGGCCGCATCGAAGCCCGAGATGATGGAAAAGAGCTCCGCGTCCTTGGGTTTGAAGGGCGCAGCCAGGGCGGCAGTGCGGCCATGGCGGGCGCCCGCGATGATCTGCCACTGGTTCACGAGGTCGGTGTATCGGCGCAGGGGCGAGGTGCTCCAGGCGTAGCACTTGACGCCGATGCCCGCGTGCGGGGCGGCCTTGGTGCCCATGCGCACTTTCACACCCGGGGCCAGGCTGGCCTGGCTGCGGTAGATGGCGGGCACCCCCAGGTCCGCCAGCCACTGGCCCCAGGTGCTGTTGGCGAGGATCATGGCCTCGGCCACGATCAGGTCCAGGGGTGCGCCGCGGCGACGCACGGAGATCTGGACCTGCTCCTGACCCGTGGGCTCGGCGCCGTCGTTGCCCGCGAGGCGGAAGTTGTAGTCGGGGCGGTTGAAGGTCTCGGGCTTGCCCCTGACCACCTCGCGCTGCGCCTTCAGGTGGCGCGCGACCCGGTAGAGGAACGACAGGGGCGCGCGCAGGCCGGCGACCGCCTCGGGCACGGGATCGCCGGCGTGCGCGGGGTCCTCCAGCCAGGCTTCGGTGATGGCTGCGTCCAGCTGGTCATGCCGCAGGTTGGCGGCGATGGTGATGCGCTCCAGTCGGGTGACGGTCTCCCGGACCGCCAGCGTGGCCTCGTCGAACTGCACGTACAGCGACACCGCGGGGCAATCGCGGCCTTCCTGCAGGGTGTAGGCCTGCACCACCTCGTCGGGGAGCATGGTGATCTTGTAACCCGGCATGTACACCGTGGACAGGCGCTGCCGCGCCACCTGGTCGACCGGCGTGGCCGGCTGCAGCGCCAGGCCGGGCGCCGCGATGTGGATGCCTACCGTCACGGTGCCGGTGCCCAGGCCCTGCACCGACAGCGCGTCGTCGATCTCGGTGGTGGAGGAGTCGTCGATGGACCAGGCCGGCGCGGGCCCCAGGGGCAGGTCGTCGGCGATGGCGGGCGCGGACAGCGGGGGAAAGCTCGTGCCCTTGGGAAAGTGCTCGAACAGGAACCGCTTCCAGTGGAACTGGTAGGCCGAGTCGATGGCGCCCGCCTTCTGCAAGAGGGCGAGCGGGGCGAGCTGCGCGGCGCGTGAGGCCTCGACCACGGCCTTGTACTCGGGGGCATTCTTGTCAGGGCGAAAGAGGATGCGAAAAAGCTGCTCGCGGATCGGGGCCGGGCAGGCGCCCTCGGCCAGCGCTTGTGCCCATTCGGTGATCTGGGCCTGCTGCTGCTTTTTCTTTTCGATCGCGGCCAGGGCCTGCTGCACGATCTCGGCGGGAGCCTTCCTGAAGCGGCCCTTGCCGGCGCGGCGGAAATAGTGGGGCGCCTCGAAGAGGCGAAACAGCGCCCCGGCCTGCTGCTCCAGGCTTGCATTCGCGCTGAAGTAGTCCCGGGCCAGTTCGGTAAAGCCGAATTCCTCCTCGGGGGCGAACTCCCAGGCCAGTTCCAGCTCGATGCCCTGGGCCGTCGCCTGCGCCTGGGCAATGAATTCGGCAGGCTGGGGTTTGTCGAACTTCAGCAGGATGTGGGCGGCCTTGACCTTGACCCGCTTGCCGGATTCCAGCTCGATCTGGGCGGATGCCTCGGCCTCGGACAGGACCCGGCCCGCCTGGAATTTCCCGGCTTCTTCAAACAATGCGTACATCGGGGGATTGTCCCATGCGCCCCCTGGCGCCTGACCTCACAGGCCGAGGAAGCCCAGTGCCTCGTCCAGATGGTCCGCGAAGTCGCTCAGGGCATGGTCGCTCCCTTGCAGCAGCTTGATCTGCGCCCCTTGGTAGCGGGCGGTCATCTCCCGCCAGTCCAGGACTTCGTCGCCCTGGGCGATGACGGCGTAATACCGCTCCAGCCGGGTCAGCGGCCCTGGCGCCATCGCCCGCAGCTCACTGACGAAGCCCGGCTCGAAAAAGAAGCGCTCGGACGGCTCCTGCCAGGTGGTGTGCTCCCCGATGAAGTGCGCCAGGTCCCGCGCCGGGTCCACGGCCGGATTGAGCAGCACGGCGCGGCATCCCACGGCCTCGGCCACGCAGGTGGCGTAAAAGCCCCCGAGGGAGGACCCCATGACCCCCATCGACCTGGCCGGCCATCCTGCGATCCCGCGCATCACCGCGTCCTGGGCCTGCCGGGGTGAGGCGGGCAGCTGGGGGCACCACCAGGTGACCTGCGGGTGCCGCTGCTGCATCCAGCGGGCCACCTGCATCGCCTTGGCCGATCGGGGCGATGAGCGGAAACCATGCAGATACAGCAGGTGTGTGACGGGAGGGTTCATGGCGTGGCCCCGGGAGAGGAAAGCCATGATGCCACCGGCCATAATCCGGGCCCATGGCCGCCGTGTTCGAAAAACCTCCCCTGTGGCGACGCTTCGCGCCGCTGCTCCAAGGCTTCGACGGCCCGCTCGCGTTCGCCATCTTTCTCCTGGCCTGCGCGGGGCTCCTGTGCATGTACTCCTCGGGCTATGACCACGGCACGCGCTTCGCGGACCACAGCCGCAACATGCTGATCGCCGGCTTCGTGATGTTCGTCGTGGCACAGATACCGCCGCAGCGCCTCATGGGGCTGGCCGTGCCGCTGTACGTCCTGGGCGTGGCGCTCCTGATCGCGGTGGCGGTGTTCGGCATCACCAAGAAGGGGGCCAAGCGCTGGGTCAATGTGGGCGTGGTGATCCAGCCCAGCGAACTGCTCAAGATCGCGATGCCGCTGATGCTGGCGTGGTGGTTCCAGAAACGGGAAGGCCAGTTGCGCCCCATCGATTTCGTGCTGGCGGGCGTGCTCCTGGCGGTGCCCGTAGGCCTGATCATGAAGCAACCCGACCTGGGCACGTCCCTGCTGGTGCTGGCTGCAGGCCTGTCGGTGATCTTCTTCGCGGGCCTGCCGCTGAAGTTCATCCTGCCGCCGCTGGTGTTGGGGGCTGTCGGTATCGTCCTGCTGGTGGTGTTCGAGCCGCAGCTGTGTGCCGCCGGCAACCGATGGCCGGTACTGCACGATTACCAGCAGCAGCGGATCTGCACCCTGCTGGACCCCTCGCGCGACCCCCTGGGCAAGGGCTTCCACATCATCCAGGGCATGATCGCCATCGGGTCGGGGGGTATCTTTGGCAAGGGCTTCATGCAGGGAACCCAGACCCACCTGGAATTCATCCCCGAGCGCACGACGGACTTCATCTTCGCGGCGTATTCCGAGGAGTTCGGCCTGGCGGGCAACCTGTTGCTGATCGCGGGCTTCATCTTCCTGATCCTGCGCGGGCTGGCCATCGCCATGGACGCGTCCACCCTGTTCGCGCGTCTCATGGCCGGCGCCGTGACCATGATCCTCTTCACCTATGCCTTCGTGAACATGGGCATGGTCAGCGGCATCCTGCCGGTGGTGGGGGTGCCCCTGCCGTTCATCAGTTACGGGGGAACGGCGATGGTGACGCTGGGCCTGTCCCTGGGCATCCTCATGTCCATCGCCAAAGCCCGGCGCCTGGTACAGACTTGAGCGCGGGGCCTGCCCGGCGCCCGGCGACGCGCCCTAGAATGCCCTGATGATTTCCCGCGAACCCACCCTCGAACGCCTGGCCACCGCCCAGCGCATGCTGCTGGAGCCTTTCGGCCTGGACGAATCCCACCTCACGCGCGCCCTGGCCGAGATCGCCACCCACCGGGTGGATGACGCCGACCTGTACTTCCAGTACACCCGCAGCGAAGGCTGGAGCCTGGAAGAGGGCATCGTCAAGACCGGCAGTTTCAGCATCGACCAGGGCGTGGGCGTGCGCGCCGTGAGCGGCGAGAAGACCGCCTTCGCCTATTCCGACGACATCTCGGAGGCCTCGCTGCTGGACGCCGCCCGTGCCGTGCGTGCCATCGGGGCAGCCAACGGCAAGGGCCGGGTCAAGGTGCCCGCCCGCAAGGTGGCCGCCAGCCGCACGCTCTATCCCGGCCTGGACCCCATCGCCACCCTGGACAGCACCGCCAAGGTCAACCTGCTGGGGCGCGTGGAGACCCTGGCCCGCGCCAAGGACCCGCGCATCGTGCAGGTGATGGCGGGCTTGGCCAGCGAGTGGGACGTGGTCCTGGTCGCCCGTGCCGATGGCACCCTGGCCGCCGACGTTCGCCCCCTGGTGCGCCTGTCGGTCAGCGTGATCGCCGAACAGAACGGCCGCCGCGAGTCCGGCTCGGGCGGCGGCGGCGGGCGCTTTGGCCTGGCGTATTTCGACGATGCGCGCATCGCCGGCTACGTGGACGAGGCCGTCAATGCCGCCCTCACCAACCTGGAGTCGCGTCCTGCGCCCGCCGGCGAGATGACGGTGGTCCTGGGTCCGGGCTGGCCCGGCATCCTGCTGCACGAGGCCATTGGCCACGGTCTGGAGGGCGACTTCAACCGCAAGGGCTCGAGCGCCTTCTCCGGCCGCATCGGCAAGCGCGTGGCGGCCAAGGGCGTGACCGTGCTGGATGACGGCACCCTGGCCGACCGCCGAGGGTCCCTGAACATCGACGACGAGGGCCACGCCAGCCAGCGCAACGTCCTGATCGAGGACGGCATCTTGCGCGGTTACATCCAGGACTCGCTCAATGCCCGCCTCATGGGCGTGAAACCCACCGGCAACGGCCGGCGCGAGAGCTATGCCCATGTGCCCATGCCCCGCATGACCAACACCTACATGCTGGGGGGCGACAAGTCGCCCGAGGAAATCGTCGCCAGCATGAAGAAGGGCCTGTACGCCACCAATTTCGGCGGCGGGCAGGTCGACATCACCTCGGGCAAGTTCGTGTTCTCCGCCAGCGAGGCCTTCTGGGTCGAGAACGGCAAGATTCTCTACCCCGTCAAGGGTGCCACGCTGGTGGGCAACGGCCCGGACGCCCTCACGCGGGTGACCCTGATCGGCAACGACATGAGCCTGGACCCCGGCGTGGGCACCTGCGGCAAGGAGGGCCAGAGCGTGCCGGTGGGAGTGGGCCAGCCCACGCTGCGCATCGACGGCCTGACGGTCGGAGGCACGGCCTGAGGCCAGCTGGGGTCAGGCCCCGGCCTCGACCCCGGCCGGGAGGCCGTCCCGACTTGTGCTAGATTGCAGTCTTATGCCTCGCAGCAACGTTTTCTTTTTTGGCTACTTTTGGTACTTCTCCAGCCCCACCGGCGGCCGAGAGACCTGAGCGTACCCAGAAGCAGAACGCACCCAGGAATCCTCGAAAACCGCCGGTCACCCCGGCGGTTTTTTTATGTCCCCTTTTATTTGACTTGAACCCAGAGAAGGAGCCCGTGATGTCCCCCAAGACCGCCCCAGCCAGCGACGCCTGGTATGCGCACCCCGTCGACAAGACCAGCCAGACCGACGACCAGCGCATCAAGGACATCACCGTGCTTCCCCCGCCCGAACACCTGATCCGGTTCTTCCCGATCAGCGGTACCCCCACTGAAAAACTCATCGCCGACACCCGCCGCCGTATCCACGAGATCATGGCTGGCAAGGACGACCGCCTGCTGGTGGTGATCGGCCCGTGCTCCATTCACGACCCCGGCGCCGCGCTGGACTATGCCCGCCGCCTGAAGGCCCTGCGCACCCAGTATGCCGACACGCTGGAGATCGTGATGCGCGTGTACTTCGAGAAGCCGCGCACCACCGTGGGCTGGAAGGGGCTGATCAACGACCCCTACCTCGACGAAAGCTACCGCATCGACGAGGGCCTGCGCATCGCGCGCCAGCTCCTGATCGAGATCAACCGCCTGGGCCTGCCTGCGGGCAGCGAGTTCCTGGACGTGATCTCGCCGCAGTACATCGGCGACCTGATCGCCTGGGGCGCCATCGGCGCGCGCACCACCGAGAGCCAGGTGCACCGCGAGCTGGCCTCGGGCCTGTCCGCCCCCATCGGCTTCAAGAACGGCACCGACGGCAACATTCGCATCGCCACCGACGCCATCCAGGCGGCCGCGCGCGGGCATCACTTCCTGTCGGTCCACAAGAATGGCCAGGTCGCCATCGTGCAGACCCAGGGCAACAAGGATTGCCACGTGATCCTGCGCGGGGGCAAGGCCCCGAACTACGACGCGGCCAGCGTCGCCGCCGCCTGCAAGGACCTGGAGGCTGCGGGCCTGCCGCCCACGCTGATGGTGGACTGCAGCCATGCCAACAGCAGCAAGCAGCACGACAAGCAGATGGACGTGGCCCAGGACATCGCGGCCCAGATCCGCGGGGGGTCGCGCAGCGTCTTCGGCGTGATGATCGAGAGCCACCTGGAGGCCGGCGCCCAGAAGTTCACCCCGGGCAAGGACGATGCCTCCAAGCTCACCTACGGCAAGAGCATCACCGACGCCTGCCTGGGCTGGGAGCCCTCGCAGCAGGCGCTGGCGGTGCTGTCGGAGGCGGTGAGGGCGCGCCGGGGCTGAGGATGTCCAGGTTGCAGCCGTGACCGGTCACGACCTATACTTGCGCCAAGTGGGTCGGGCATTCCCTACCGGCGCTGGGCTTCAAAGGCAACTTTGAGGCCCTTCTGCTTTTTGGACGTGGATCTAGACGATCACCACAAGCCCGCTCGCGGGTCTGCCCATCCTGACCAGTGTGAGCTTTTGAAGGATGACATCAACCGCTCGATTGAATTGGTTGGGCCTCAGCACGGACAGTCCGATCGGTCGCGCTGGGTCGGTATTTACCCTGTGCCGTCAGAGCCCAACGCCGCCAGCAGCTTCCCGTGGATGCCCCCGAAGCCGCCGTTGCTCATGCAGAGAATCCGGTCACCCTCGCGAGCTGCA
>JACCDI011714145.1_pt1 | contig 18512 bp, 17 predicted proteins | sample 7442791 | NCBI WGS metagenome assembly JACCDI01 (sample SAMN15323434, study PRJNA562643) | freshwater metagenome | isolation source: river surface water | place: USA:Blue River Watershed | collected 2017-08-15
GTAGTAGTAGTAGTAGTAGTAGTAGTAGTAGTAGTAGTAGTAGTAGTAGTAGTAGTAGTAGTAGTAGTAGTAGTAGTAGTAGTAGTAGTAGTAGAGAGAAAAAAGGTTTGAAACATTATCATTGAAATGGATTGCAATGATGGTTCCAATTTTATTTTCCTTATTTCATAGAAGAAAGTAAAACACACTTCAGTTTTACTACAGCTGATTGAAATCAATCCATCAAAGCAGCACTTTTTGTCTTGCAACTGTGTTATATCAAGAATATTACAACCATAAATACCAGTTTTTAACCCATATAAATTATACAAATGAATACATATGACACAAAAATTGTCTTGTAGAGCACAAGTTTTCTCTTCCAGCATGAAAATTTGTCTTCTGGAGGATACGTTTTGACTCAAATGCACTTAACAGGTGATGGCCTCTGATGTATGAATTCAGACACAAAATTAGGGGTTTCCACAAATAGTTCCTTTTATATTGAATAAAAATCAACAAAACATTGTTCCATGATATTTTAACCCAATACACCAATGTAGCAGAAACATAATATTTTTCCTTTCATAAAATAATTTGTGATTTATTCACTTCCACATTTAAGCCAAATTTAATTTGGTTAGCAACACCATGGCATAGATCTTTTGTCAAAAGCATAATTGCCTTTCAAACAGACACTATTGTTTCTTGCAAGGTATTCAAACTAATAAATCCAGATATTATAACGTGGATTCTCAAAAGTTATGGTTTGAGTTATACATCAAATATAATGAAAAAGTACATGGAACCCAGCATTTCATCATAATCATATTCTGATCACACTCTGTGAAAAATAAGTGACACAATCACTCTCCCACAACAGAAATGGAAGATATACTGATTTTTGTTGTTCCTGTGGAAAGATGATGAATCAACTTGCCACATGCCAATTAGAAGACAATGAAGTGTTCCAAATTCATGTCAAAATACACAATGAACAGACTGAAAAATTCATTCAACAATCACCAAATCCACTGGCATGAGAAACATCATACTCAGGGAAGGTGATGAAATTGAAACAACTCAATATATGCGCCAACGATCCCAAAGCATTTATTGAGTATATGCAAGACTCCTACAATAATATGCACAAGCTACATTGGGTACACCCAAACAAAATAAAATACAATGAATCAAAGGTGTGTGAAGATAGTGGAAACTCTTATGTCAACAAATAATTGTTATGATACTGGGTGAACAAATAAGGTACCCCATGTCAATGACAATGCATCCCACAATATCAGATTATGTCTTGTATTTGATAGTAGTAACCATAAATAATAAATATAATGTTGATGCATTCTCATGGTAGTCAAGGTTAGTGATATTTATTTGTAAAAGTTTTAAGATGACAAATAAAACTATTTTACACTGCATAAACAATAATGCCATCTTCTGAATTCACACATGGTACCGCAAAGGGTTGATTATCTCCCAAAGATTTGTTTGCTTTTACAATTGGGAAATTGCAGAAATCATTTTTCAAACTCTCAAGCTGCATGTTCCCACAAACGGTCTTTTCAAATGGATTTTAGGAACAAATGTAATATTAACAGCCTCATTGATCAAATAAGAAAAGCCAATTCTTTTGAATAGTCCATTTTCCATTAACTGAAGCATCAACCTTGTTCTACCCTGTTTGGAAAAAATAATATTTACTACTTCCTCTTTGGAAGGGAAGCAGAAACTAATTGCGTTATTTCCTGTGGAGTCTATGAATTAATAGTGGCCTGTTTGACTCCTCCAATGACAGGATAGAATATGAGGCTCCTTGTTATCTTCAGGATCAGTCACGATCACACATACTGAAAACAATGAGGAGTCTAAACTCATCAAATCTTCTCTCCCTGTATCCTTTCCATTGAAAGTCCTGTAATTCCCATTTTCACTATCTAAAATATAAAAAATGTTAATGTTGCTTTGATTTATATTATCCCCATTTTTGATCATCTCACCATTTGTCTTGAATCAAATAGTATTATCAACTCATGCAACCATTCCTGGTGGATTATTTGCCCCCACAATAAAATCATTTTGGTTGAGAATGCCAATGTATTGTTGATCTTGGGAAGTGTTGTCATTTGTTAAATGTGGTCAAAGACTCCCAGCCATGTCCTATCCAATTGTGTCATTCTCATGTTGCATCCATTAGCAAATGGTAACTCTATGCAGTTATTTAAAGAATATACTCTGCACATAGAGTTGTGTTGCATCTATGCAATGCAATTGCTCCATCATTCACAATACTGTCTGATGTTACACAAATTTTTTGAGTCCCCTCTTTGAACTGTTTCTTGTATCTTGCCATGTTAGAAGATATGTTGGAGATATCAATCAATACGTTTTAAAATATATAGGAGTAAAAGAGATGGTCTTGAATAATTTCTACAAAACCATAGTGTTTCAATATTATATTAGAATAACTGCAGTTGAAAAATGGTTATATAAAATTTTTATTAACAAACAAATGGTAAAAATAAATGTGAAATAGCAGACAATGATGTTACCAAAACAATTTGTAATCAATCCATAACAATGTGATCTCTCATGAGATAGATTAATCAATATGACCAAAATTATTATCAAATACTAAATAGTTATGTTATAAAAGTGTCCATATAATTCACCAGTTCCATATAAAGTAACATCACACATAAAGACAGTGAAGTAAATTAAATTCATTTATATCTCTAATGCAGTCAAAAAAGAAAAATAACCAATGATGATATCTACATGTCATATGACAATTGAAATCAACACTGAAATCTTTAATGGTAATCAAAAAACATTACTGTCTGGATATGGCCCATGATATTCATTGTTGCCATCCTTAAATTTAGTTAGCATAAATGTAGAATATTTTCATACCATGGTCATGTTTCCATCATAAATTGGGCAATAGCAAAGTGGTGGTGCATATATTGATCTCCAAATCAAATCTGTACAACAGGAGGATGACATGGTTGTTTATAGTGTATCAATACCCAAGAACTCATTCAATATTAATCTTGGAACAGCAAACTTGTTTGAGAAATAGTGAATGGAGTGTACTGCCTTAGATTGATGCATCATGAAATAATTTTTTGATTGGACTATGGAGAGCCTGCAGTCTACATCATAAAGAAGAACCATCATCCTCAAATTCCCAATTCCCAATTGGTGTCCTCACTAGTAGTCCATGCCTCTATCTCTTGAACAACTTGTGGGTTACAACATGTCTATCTACTTCTAGTCCTCCAATATCACAAAGTTTGTAACAGTAGAATCTATCCTTTGCTATTGGATAGCACTCTATCCCCATAAATTGTAATAACTGTTGCATTGAATATTTTTTTTATTTTGCAGTGAGCAGTGTCCTTGAACATTTTGTTTTCTCACCAGCAAGAGTCAGGAAAAGTTGAACACCATCCCCTCCCCAATTTTATTTCCTCTTCTTCTTGCTGAAAGTTATGTTTTTGTGTCTGACATGATCCTGATTGATGTGACAATTATCATCTCCATCTTGACAACAAAGAAACAATCTTTACAAACGATTTATAAGAAATATAACATAAAAGAATAATACAAAAATTATCCCTCACCACATATATTCATATTTGACATGGATAGTATGAAATCTACTACATCTGGCTTTAGTTTTTTACTGGAAGAGCTGTTGGTTGTGATGGATTGTTAGGTGAAGTATTCTTGAAAAATAAAAAAATTCAAACAAATATCTTTACAGAGTGTTCATGTTATTGATGTGTTGTCAGCAAATTCGAATTCTGACTATATATTACTACAGCAGTTGATATTATGGTTAATGTATATGTATGTTGAATTGTAATGTCAGCAAAGATTCTCAAAGATTTTTTCGGATGTTGTGCAACATACCTATGATACTTACATAGGTACCTTGATACATACTATGTGAAAGATACATGTATCAATTAAACCATTATTCTATTGTAATTGGTGACATTACTGGGACATATATAGATAAATCTGAATATGATACAGTAAAACATTATAATATATGCAACACATTTTTTGGCAAGGATTCATCCATCACAAACATGGATGAGTTTTCTCATTTATATCATGAATGAAGTAAATTTCAAATAAGTTCCTTATTTAAAATGTTTTGACAATCACATGTCTTTACTGTTAGAGTGTTGATAATTACAGGAAACACTGTTCAATTTACGCATTTCTGACACAATGGGAAGTGGGAAGGAAAATAATTTTATTGCTAATTCAAGTTAGATTAAGAATACTGTCTCCACTATCAATGATTTATGTATCAATGGAATCATTGACATTGATATGTACATTTTCAAATTGAGAGAATATTTCCTAAGTCAAATGACTTTATTCATGAACAAATGGGGATATGAAATGTCTCAATTGACATTTTCATTTCAATCAATGATGTGGAGAGAAATGTGACAAATCAAATGAACATGCAGCCAGAAATGGAAATGAAAAAAGGTACAAACCATGATGATGATATTATTGTGAATCATTAGGTGTGTCTAATGATATCAAATGAAGATAAAAGTAGTAACTATTTTTAATATAAAGCACACAATAATATACAATCGTTCATTGCAAATGTAAATACATTTATTCACTGTTGTTACTGTTAGAATCGCAATTATCTTTTTTTTGATTTTTTGTTTTACATATACATTTTCCAAAGGACATTACATATTGGATGTGATGTCATGGTTGTGTTAATCTGTCATGATGGTCAAACAGGGGAATGACTGTTTTGGTTGTATGTGTTCTTGGGCAATAATGTGAACAATCCACAACATCCATTGTCATGAGCTATTTGAAAACAATACATTCCACAAAATTGTGGCAATTGGAATATGTATTGTTTTTTATCTTTCAGTAGGTGCATATGTGCATATATTCCACAATCATAATGATTACATCTTGCCATGTAATTTGTCAATCTATCACATATATCATGCATGTAAACCCAAGTATTATCCATGTAGACCCGAAGCATTGTTGAGTACAAGTTTCCAAGCCACACACAACACATCATTTCCAATTAGGAGATGATGTGCCTACAACCAGACAGTGAATTGCCCCAACATGATCACAAAGGGGTAAAACAATACTTTTGTCTATTGGGTCTACCCAATTCAACATTTTTCTGCAATATAAACTCTGCAATAAGAATTGTCCACCTTTTCAAGCATAATACCGCTAATTTCAGAAGACAAATTCCATGAAACGCATCTGTTGACCAATATGAAATCCAATATCCCAAGGAAACCCCTTTTTGTACCATTTTTGAAATGGCTCTTAGTCATAAAAGGACCTCCAATTTTTTGTCATAGTCAACCAATGAACAGATCCACATATCCCATAATTTCATCATAAGCATTCAGTGCCTTATGACATGGGAATAATATTTTTTCAATTCTGCATTGTCAAGTAGTTGATTCATTGCCCACTAATGGCAATGAAAATTTGAATGAAACAACCTTATTGTCATTCCATTCCTAGAATAAGATTCCATTGATAGAATTTCAAACATATTTAGACTTGCCCCTAGATTCACACTTGATTAGATTGATTGTAGATTGATCCCATCCTTTTCTGTTTGTTTGAATTGTCCCACAAGCAAGGAACTTAAATTGTGTGTTCAACATTACAAACAACTCTGGAGAGGTGTAATAATTGTCCATGCGTAATTCTCTGTATCCATCTGGATTTTCATATAGCCTTGTAGAATCAATTACATTCACCATTCACAACTGCTTTCTGGGTTATCAGGAGATGCCATAGATTGGGAGGAATAGATACATTTTTTCATTTTTCCCTAATTTAAATGTGGTAGATGAAGTTGTGTCCACCAGATGCATCGGCAAAGATGAAAAAGTCAAGTCAAGACTTGTTAAGTTTGTCGTTATTGTATTGTCTGACAGGATTATAGTTTGATTTACTGGGAGTGCCACCCTTATCCCTTATCAAAGGAAATCTTTACTAGGAACAAATGTCCAAGCAGCAGCCTTGTTGAGACGTTTACTGTTTTCTGTATCTGATGACATTTGTCATCTTCTTTTCTCTTCTTATTCTCAGGATGGAATGCAACAAATATCTGGATAAATCTTGAATACAACATGTACAATTTAGTCCAAGATGGATAATCATTGATCTCAAACTTGCAAGTTGGAGACAATTCAGCATATATTGGTGGGTAACAAAGTGATCAAAACCCATCTATATCTGAAGATATCAAAGATATTTTTAATAGAATGTTAAGGAAATGATATATTTCTGCAACATAGTTACACCATTGAATATGAAATGTATAATTTAGTCCAAGATGGATAATTGGTGATCTCAAACTTGCAAGTTGGGAACAATTCAGCATACATTGGTGGGTAACACAGTGATCAAAACCCATTTATATCTGAAGATATCAAAGATATTTTCAATAGAAAGACAAGGAAATGATATATTTCTGCAACATTTGTTACACCATTTGTATCCAGCAATTTTTTCATTATTTCAAATGTAAGGTCAAATGAGATATCAATTCACAATAAAGACCACCAGCCACAGCACACAACACATGCCTCCAAAGAATCCTTAAATCTGTTCAGAGCGTTTTCTCTAACTGCTAAACTGGTTCCATTGTAATCATGATGGTTGCATGTAATTTCCATTAATGCTCCACAGGTAAATGTCAATGGAATTTGTGTAATATGATCATAAGTGCCATCGATTTCCATATACTCTGGATTATACAACTTATCTTCACCACATCCTCCAAGCTGATCACATTCATAATCTTCTATTTGACCAATTTCACTTTTGGAGTCATCTTCTTCTGCAGTTGTATAAACACTAGGACTAGGCTTTACTGGAATATGGTCATTAGGTGAAGTCACTGGAGTCTTTGTAAGATGTGATATTGCCCATAATGCATTTACTTTTTGAATTGATATTGATAATTCCATTGATACAGATTTATCAGGAGAGGATAATTCCAATATATTTTTAATTGTTGTCTGCATTTTGTATTTGGAAAAAGTTTGTTGAACTTATGATGAGTATAGATGTTCTGTCATTTCAGTACCACTGTGCACTGACTTTGTTTGGTACTTCTGAACCTGCAAAGTAATTATCCCAAGACAAAGCCCAACAATGAGAATGTATTCCTAGAATGTCTACAATAGTCCCTTTTATTGTTAGATTTGAATCCACATCTAGACTATCTTGATATGAATGCAACAATGATAGATCACTTGATTCAATTATACTGTAACCAGACATCTTCATGCCATTGCACCTATGCTTCTTTTGTGTTTCGACTACTACATCATTGAATGGTTTAGGGGTTGGAGGCAGTATGGGATTGATAGTATTTGGGTCCATTTTGCATCTGTGCAGTTGTTCTTGACCTGGGTTGTTGGATTCTCTGTTCCCCATTAAACCATTCATGTCATCTTGATGGGTTTCATAGCTACTACATGATGAACAACTCAATATTGGTGGTTCCATAACATTTTCAAACTTGGCAAGCTTTGATATTGGTGATTCCATCATGTTGTCAAGGTTTGCAAGTGTTGATGTTGGATTTTGTTCTATTACTGCAGTTGTCATCTGCTTTGATATTATCTGACTAAACTACATTTTCCTTGGATGTGAAGATGTTTGGTGTCATCTAACATTAGAATTTGATACAATAACATTGAAGAACATCCATAAATAGATCAAATATTGTGCATGGATATAATACATCTCTACATTTGTCATGGATCATCTGTTGATGTATTTACTCATTCCACAAATTAGTGGGATTGCATGTGACGATCATTTCAAGAAAAAGTGTCCTCTAGAGAATGAGTTTTTGTTTACTTTTCAAAATTCTTTCTCTAAAGGACAATACATTTTTATATGAGTTAAGAAACATTTCAATTGTTCGCCTAGAAAAATCAAAATTTTGTGGGAGGGGCATTCTAAGCTCTTTAGCTATGATATCTGAATAGAGCATATAAAATGCTTAATTTTGACGTGTAATGTGTCTATGTTTCACCCTTTACTTGATTAAATGCTGTTGGTAATAGATGGCAGGACGTTTTTTAGGCCTCTTGAGGCTTTTGCCATTGATACTCACCCTTAAACATCATGACAGTTGACCATAATCTTGATAATAATACTTTTTCACTTCATCAATCAATGACAATATTGTCTAGGACATCTTACTTTATAGTTGGTCTCAAGAAGACTAACCGTGGGAGGTCTAGATCCAACCATCCATTTGTGGAAGATTTGTGGCAAAGGGAACGTAAGTCATAGTTCATCACTGTACTGTCAATTTTGATGATGGACCAGATAAAGCTGGTATTGATGTCCATGTAATATATAATAGTCTTCTTATTGTATTCGTGTCCCAGTCAATTGCATGCAGTGATTATCTCATGAAGAACAATAAGGGGAAGCATGCTATGGTGGTGAATGTTTTCTCACATGACAAGAATCAAGTCTCCCATCATGACTTATCTTAGTATGGTCTGGTCTAACTATGGATATGTTGAAGCAATGATAATTTCCCAGGACAATGAATTAAACAACAAAAGGACAGAACTTCTGCTGTTGACATTGAAACTTGCATAATTCCAGTTAAAAAGAAAAACAAATGGGAAAAAGGCAGTGATAGCAATGTTAACAAAATATCTGCAGCAATATGATTTGTTTCCAACATATTTTGGACTGTAGAATTTTCAATTAAATAGACCATTTACGTTGTAAATTACTTTCATTCATATTCATTCTTCCATATTGAGCCAATGCAATGGGGCATGCATTCTTGCACGGCAAATGATTTTGTCACTGATAGATGCACATGCTAGCAAAATACATTGCAATGATGGCATATATTGGTTATATTGCATTTTTCTACCTCCACAACAATCAAGTCATACCACATTCATCTAATGCGGCTGTTGAAGGGCTTGTTGAAATCAACATCAACTGGCTTGCAATATGAAAGACATTCACCTGGGATGTGCTGAACTTCAAAACTACTGAGCATGTAACAGCAATATGAATCAAAATACAAAATGAGTTGTACATTTGAAGGAGCTGTTGGGGAATATGGCTGTAAAACCTGCACCACCAACAAGAGCATAACATCCTGGTTCATAAGGACAGTAACTTTGCAAACATACACTGGTTCCTTCACATAAGTCTCCACATCTCTTGTTGCATTTGTTCCAACCATCCTGCCCTTGAAAATGACACAGAAAGGAAGTATGTGGTCTGATGCTGTGATGGTCACAGCATATTGCATCTCTTGGTGTCATCAGTTCTTTTGAAGGTTGATTTTTTTTTACAAACTTTTATTATCCTCTTTGGATGCATCAATCAATAAACAGGAGTTTGGTTCAAGTTCATCATACACCTATGAATATCAAATCATGAAGCTAAGAAATTCAACTACAACAGTAACAAATAAACTTTGAACATTACATTGTGTATCTTACAGGTTTGTCTAGCATCATATGGCAAATGTTGATGAAGTCAGGAGTTTCTCCAGTGGTGTTTTTGGTTGTGACGTGTTGCATGAGTTGCAAAGCAATACACAACATATGCCTCTTAATAAATTGCCCTAAAAAAGAAATTTGAGTTCTTGAGTCAAATGGTGTGGTTGTCAACTGATATTCCTGCTCTCTCATACTGAATTCAGGAGCACTCTTTCTCAATTGAAAGAGACTGTATCCAAAATTTGTTGCCACATTTTGTCCATGTGAACAGCAAAGAAAGTAATCACTCTGGTTCCTCCTCTTAGATACTGTAGGGAATAAAAGATTCATCTTCTGTACAGCATTACATAAAAAGAGATTGGGATCTTCATAAAAATATGATCAATATTTTGAAGGAAGTGCAAATTTTTGTTATGGAATATTACTTCCTTTGCTTCATCTTGGGAGGTTCAATGTGCAAAGTTGTGAATGGAGATAGGGGAAATGTACAGGAGATGGAGAATCTTCAGATAGTTGAGGATTGAGGAGACCTTTTTTGTTTTTGTTGGCAAGGGAGCGTGCATGGAGAAAGAACAGGAGATCCCCTTCACCTTCTGAAAAAACAGAATTAAAAACCATAGGAGAATCAATAAAAATTATTTTTGAGCCAAATAACAAATAATAATATGAATGCTGTTTATGAACTCTAATTTAAATAATCTAAATAGTTTCATTGAAATACAAAATTAAAAAAAATACAAGTTGTTTTAATCACATTGATTGTGCTTTGGATCAAAAAAACAATTTACGAAAAAGTCAAAGAGTCAAATAACTCAACATCAACAAAAGCTGACCCCCAACACCATGTAAATGCATACTAATGGTAACAAATGAAAAAAGAATATTCTTTTTTTACATTTAGCATTGAAGAAAGTAATGTTGATGGAGGACTGCCAATTTCCATCATTGACATGAACACCATAATTATTTTTATTGTTGTGTTGTTAATTACCAGCAGCTATTGTACACTATGATTGAGATCAGATTATTCATTGCATTATTGTAAAATAATTATATTACTTAAAGGGTAATGGCAACTAAAATATTTAAAAAGGGTTTGAATGGGGGAAAGGTGAAAAATAAAGATTTATTTACTCCAATTTTTTAACACCAGTACTTATGGTACTTTTTCCATTTCATCATCTTGATGACATTGTTTCTTTCACCATTTCATGTCTGTCATGCAATATCAATCATCAAATGTGTTGAATGCATCTCATCCAAAAATTGAAATATTGCAAAGATCCTTTTTCTGACAACATTCAAGATTTTAATCAAAAATTGAAAACATCTGAATAAAAGACTTCAGAAAATAATGATATAAAAACAAAAGCACAAAAATGTTTTGACAAACTGTCAGAGAATGATGACCTTGATTCAATTTCACCAAAGAAATCTAATTTTTGTATGATGAATATCAATAATCTAGTATACAACAGCAAAAGATTCCTCAAAAGTTCAGATTCTGGTTCAGAACTCTGTACAAAAATTTCTTACCTTTGCTGCAGATTTCAAAGTAATTGATCATTTCAAGTGATGGAGAGTGGGAAATACAATCTGGAACAAGTGAACTACATTGTATTGTGTGATTTGAGATTTATTGGACTAAGTTGGAAAGATTACAATGCTGAGCAGTCCATAAAAATATAATATAAATTCAATCAAGCTTTTTTCTGCAGACTATCAAACATGGGAGCACTACACTGTATCATAAACATAATTTTGTGTGTTTTTTTCTGTAAATTACAAAGAAACAAAGCAACATATATTTGAATCCGAGTTAGAAGGATTACTAGGTACTATTGGTTCCAAAGGCATTATGTACATTAAAGTGGAAAATTTGAATTTAATCTATGTACTACACAGCTAGGGTTTATAGCAAATCAAACAACCCCAATTGTCAAATCAAATCATTGTTGTAGAATTTTTCATGACATAACTTTTTTCTGTTTTCGTCTATTTCTATCTGACATTAGAGATGGAAGTGCTGCAAATTGCATCAAGTTCAAACTAATTAAGCCACACAACAACCATGAAAGAAAAACATTTAGGTGCATTGATGGTTATGTCATTGTTGATAATGGATATCTCCAATGGTTGTTTGCTGTGCCGCTGCAAAAATATGAACATCACTAATGAAATGGAGCAGTGAAATTGGGCTGAATTGTCATGGAAATATCTTGAATGTACATTTGGGAATTTTGAAAAGTAGATGGCAAATTTTGAAAACTTGAATAAGTATGACTGAGATAATTAAAATGAAAATATGGCATCTTGTATTTGTAAGTTAAAGTAGACAAAAAGATGACTCCACTTCGCGTATTGTCAATTTTTATTGATGCACATCTAGTAAATTGTGTTTTTCTGAATGTTTCGTATCTATTAATCCGTTGCAAGTAAACAGCTGGGAACAAAATCAATCAACTTTTTTAATGTCCCCCGAAATAGCATGTGTGTTGTTTCTCATGCAATATCACAAAGAATTAGGTGAAAAAGAATTTGTTGATGGGTGATGGTAGCTTATTTTGCTTTTTCAGCAGCAACAGGCAAGAATTCGTTAAAAAATTTGCAATTTACTCAAAACAGCGCCATTGTGGACCATAGTCTATCTGGCTTGAAAAAAGTTGACAACCAAAGCACCTCCCAACATTTTTGAATATTACAGTCATAAGTATTGAGGGTGTTGGTGAATTAGATAAAGCACGGTTAATGTGTGATGTGTGCTAGACTCCACAAATGACTATTGGATTTTGATGGTAGATGGGAGGATGATATTGATGCAAGTCAATTGTTTGAGGAATATGACAATCATGAGTTTGATGAGCTTCATTTACCAGTCTGGAGTCATACCTCTCAACTCAATCCATAACATATGACATCTCTAGAATTTTTCCTGGCATCAATGTCAAATTTCAAAGAAAATTTTGATTGAAAATAATTTTTCATAATAGATAATGAGAAATTTCAAATTTGAATCAATCAACAATGACAAGGTGAGGATTTTAAATTAGATTTTTACGTCAAATTTGCAGAAAACTTGATATCTGTTGGAAAGAGAATAAAAGTAAATGGTTGAGTAAACAAGGTCAGTATCCAGTGATATAAAACATTGAAGTAGTATGTATTACAATATGTATGTTTGTTTTGGCTTTGGTTGAAAATTATGCTTTGTTATTTATTCATTGTTAGACTCATGCCTTAATTCTTGTCACACACTTTATTGTCATTGACATTTCTATTGATGATTGAACTGTTGGTCCCATTGACTGTGATGCATGTTTAAGTATTGCATCAACAATTGAGTTTAATTCATGTATAATTTTTACCAACCTAAAGCTACAGTTGGAAATAGTGTTGATTTTATTGAGTATTGAAATTTTCTTTTCCATGCTCATGAGAATTTCAAACAATTTCCTATTCATTCCAAGAAGATCTTTTTTGAAGAGAGAAGCTGGATGATTACTGCAATATAGTCTCCTTCTCACATTGAAAATTGAAAAGCAGTGTTATCACCTTGTGTATGTGTGGTGATTAGTGAATTCACTTGAATAGTCATCTCATGAATGGTACCTCCATATGAATGCACTCAGCAGTTGTGTGCTGCTTCTGTTAGTCTCTGATTTTCCACAGCCTCCAAATCACTCTTTCTCATTATTTTATCATTTTCTTTCAACAAAAGGGGATATCTAAAATTGTATTATGCTGTCCAAAGAGATAGTCAATATAACCAATGGATTGATATGATGTCAGTGTCATGTCTTGAAAATGACATTTTTTGTTGTCACATTGAATATCATGATCACAAAAATTCAAAATTCCAACAAAACTTTCTCAAATAGACCTGCATCAAAATCGCCAAACGAAACTGCTGATCAATGGGAGATGTAACCTACGATTCTGGATGTTTAAAATCATTTTTTGGTTGGCTCATTTTAGTTTGTGGCTCTTATGCAATTTTTTGCTCAGCTTCCTTGTCTTTATCTCAATATACATCCTTATTCTGATTTCTTTTAAAAATGAAACTCATTTGATCTGAATTGTATGATGTAACGTCATCATAGTTGATTGGATGAAATATTTTTGACCAGGTTTGAGAACCATGGCTTTCTTGCAACATGACAATATCATCTTTGCTCTCTGATTGTAATGTCTTCAATCATTGTACAGTCACTTTCATATGCCTCAATATCAATTAGGCTTCAATTATAATTTGAACTTGATTTCATCATCTGATGCTTCCCAATGATCAGAAAATACCATTCTGAGTGATTAGTGATTAGCTAATCAAGTGTATCAGTAACATCCTTTGTCTCATTTTAAACATAATGATCTTTGATCAGATTTGAATGCTCTTCCTTGTTGATTTGATTTTGTCAATAGATGTGCTTATAACAAATAAAATCTTGCTCTAATTCTTAGATCATGCAGATGTGTCTCATAAGAGAAAGTATATTTTGAGCAAGTGAGATAGATAGTGGTATGTATGTAGGAATTGGTATTGGATAAAAGAATGCTTCATTCTAAGGAAACATGCTGGTCTTTGGTTGATATTAGACACAGAACACAGAATGAAAGACTTGAGATAAGTAAAGTACATATGTGACAGATCACACCTCAGATCACTGATAGCTTTGCCTAAGAAATAAACAGGGATCACATCAGTACTGCTGTAAAAAATTATCTGCATCAATATTTTTCTAGTTTATCAGATCCAATCGCCATATCCACCCTGTAGCATTGCCTCAAGTTATAAAAACTTCGTTTTTGATAACCATGGGAGGCAGAAACAATGAAAACAGTTTTCTTGCTAAATATGGACTTGTTGTGTGTGTAAAGAGGTTGCTTTCTTGCTTAAAGTAGAGGTACTAGAGCCATTGATGCATTGTCCCTGATAATACTGTCCTTACCAAAAGGAAAGAGTGATCACAGATGGCTACTGCATATATGTGGTTCATTGTGGATTGGAACTGCTTTGCTGGCAAGCAACTGGCTCTCAACCCTGTAGAATGATATAGATTAGAGTGCCTTATTTTGGGAGCACACAAACATCCCCAATCACCATGTATGTATTGGTATTCCAAAAAACAAGTAACCCAAAGTCCACTTTGAAAGGATTCCAGAGGAAGTGACCCTGGTGCAAGGACTGCTGGAAAGAAGCATGCTTAACTACAGAGGAAGTCTGGCAACACCTTGTTGAGTGTAATCTTACCTTAGCAGGCTTCTGAGGACACATTTGTAACCAACACAGGTAATAAAGATGACGACTCTGTGTCAAAGCATGTATTCAGCAAACAGAGTGACCTGAATTCTCCACCAGAAAAATCCAGTACACATCTGAGTCACCACTAGAATTGCTTATTTTAGAAGTGATTATTCACATGGTTGTGATGGGGACAAATTGTCCTGTGGAGATGTTGATGCTCCTGAACTTTCTGCTGGCTTTGGGCCAAGTGGATTGAAATATTCCTGCTTTTCCAAAGCTCTTACAAAGCAGCACAGCTATGATGATCTACAGGATCTCAATGACCTTGATAAACTGTGAATTGTCCAGCTATTTCAGCCACATCCATGTTTGGAGTCATGATGAATGGTGTACATGATCTTGGACTGAGTGTTTCATTCTGTAAACAGAGATTATGATCCAAAGAGTGAACCCCTTTTGTGGTTGATGGCCTTGAAAAGCAACAAGATCAAGGAGCAACATGAAAATAAAGTTGTTTTTGCAAATCACCATAATTGGGAAGAAGAATCTAATCACCTGTGCAGATCTGATTAAGGAAACTTTCACCAGATTCAAGGCATCAACAGGAATTTTTGCTCATAACTAAAAAGGGATTATGCTGTCCCAAACACAAATCTTCCTAGTAGCCAAACAAGGGGTTCCAGGACAACCTTGTGGTCAAGTTTTATCCAATTGTACACCCCTTGTACCTTTCACTTGCTTGACAAGCTTGATGCACCTTGTCCTCATTGTATATACCCATAGAAAACTGAAGACAACGTAAAATATTTCCAGGAACTGAAGTACATTGTCTAGGCAACAAAGGTAATAATTATTTGTGGATAAAATTCACACTTTTGTGATGCATAGAGGAAGTTGTATAATAATTACCTTAGGAAAAGGTCAATGGATACACAACACAATCACAGCTCAGCTGAAACAGATCATCTAACATATGAAATATGATGATTCTAAGAGGATATATTCCCTTGTCCCTTGCAATATTTGAGGAGTGTTATGCCCAGTTGCGCCTCTCAAAGGATTCTTCAGAATCCCCTTTTGTAGATTCCTGTTCCTCTTATGGTTCTTTGTGACATCATATATATGTGCCATGCACATACCTCTTTGTCCTCCTCTTGTTTTGTCATTGTGTGCATTGAACACCTTGTAGCTCAAAACCCACCTTTTTATAATTCTAAAATACAATTACTCAATACTGGGTATATCACAGGTAAATATCTAATTCTATGGAAAAAATCCAGTCTATCATCTTAACCATGAAAATTGGCTACGCCTTATCAACTACCCTTTCAAATACCATGTCAGTTACCTCAATGGTAACCTTTAATATACCCACCCCAACCACAAATCGGTCAATCTTTTTTGTACTCTAGCTGGAGCTGTGAGAAAATCCACCTGTCAAATTATCCGTCCCAGTCAATGACGGTGGAGCCAGAGGCTTTAATTATACCCTTGAAGTTGCAACGTTTTTGACAACATTCTTTTACACAACAACCTCTACATTTTCTTGATTGAACATTTGTGTTCCACTTACCAAAACCATGTTTTGTGTAATGCAGATTATCAAACCTTCTGGGCCTAAGCCATGGAGGAAACACCAAATATTAAAAATGGCAATGGAATGTACAAGCCCGATGCCTTCCTCAAAATCTGTTGAATCTGCCAGACACCCAATTGCCACTGGCAATTGTCTCCTCCATCACATGTGTAGTGGAAAGAAAAAATCTCAACACATGTCCCTTCAAACCTTTTGTTCTTGCTTCCAGGAAGCGATGTGTGCTGTTAAAATCTTGGATCATTGTCATGAGAAAAACCTTGATGACAACAAAAACAAGATCCTCTTTTTCATTTATTCCCCAAGGAACACATTCAAGATTATGTGTATCATGGTAATTGTGATTTCAATTCAGAAACTTTGGAATACCTCAAGAATGTTTTCCAAGGCCATTATGATGCTAATCTGCTCAAGAAGACCAATTGACCACACAAACAACATAATGATAAAGGCCAAGCCTCTTGTTGAAATGGCATTGCTTTCACTCTTCATGACAATAACAATACACCACCTGCATCCACCACTACATCATCCCATTGTTCCAATAACCAACCTCATGATTGGCCTCACTCTGGTCAGTAGCATGATGCAAGCCTGCCACAAATGCATAATCAATGTGGTTTCTGCAAAGATACCACACAATCAAATAGACTGATTGCAAAATGCATAATCCTGCCAATGCTACCAAGATGGCCAAAGATTTTGACAAGTTATGCAAAATTGCCAAAACTCCAAAACCTTGTGCACCTGAATAATTGTCCACTCATTGTTCTGACTTGCTGCCATGCTGTGACCATGTCACTCACTCCAACTACCACGTTTATGACTGCTGCTGCTCCTTGAAATGCAGCTGCTCACCCAGCAGCTCTTGCAATCATTTGCGCAGCTGTGACCATCACAATGATTCTTGGCACAGCCAATGATCCTTTTGTCCTTGTCTTGACAGCAACTATGCTGACCTTGAAAATGTCCATCCCTCTGGAAAACTCTACCTTGACATCATGGGACATGACCCTGTTGGTCTACCAAGCAAACCTTCTGAAGTCTCATCACATCCTGATGGCCCTGATCATTCTGTCTAGCACACTAATCCAGATGGCAACCCTTACCATCATGTTCATTTTGCCTGTCATGGAAATTGTGAAGACCGCATTACTGCTACTTATTCAGAAACTTATCCAGATTATGAATCCAAAGAAACATTTTATATTGACAGAAAACCCCCAGCAGACTTGCCTCCTGCTTTTGACATTCAAAAGTACACCAATCCTGAGACCATGGAATACAGCTATTGGTTTCACACTAAACCTGACAAATAGCCCCCAGCTGGGTTAGTTGATCAACATGTTGCACATTTCTATTGTTTAGATCTTACATTTCTTGATGATGAAAACAACAAACAACCTCCTTGATAAAGATGACAATAAACATTGTGACGTTCTGTGCAGCATAATTCAAACTTATTGCCATCTGGCCAGTTCCAATGAACCTAACATCTTCAATATCAACCAAGATCAAAAACACATCTTCACTCAACAAAATCACTTTGCTTCTAAAAATTGGGAAGAACATAAGCATCAGTATCAAGAGCATTGCCACTTGGCAATCAAGAAGTCCTTAACAACAAGATTTATTTCCAGACCATGTACAAAATTGAAATTTCCAGTCTACAGCATTGACACCAACATTTGTGACAAACTCAAAAACACCACTCAAGATGACAATGCTCCTCTTGATGTCCAAAAGAACAATTGATTACACCTAGACAAGGCCTTTTTTCCAAACACAATGCAAAGCTCATTGGTTTTGGTTTTTTACTGGCCCTCAAATTGTTACTAACTGTCTTTTAGACATATCCCTACTAAATTTAAACCCCCTGTTAACACACCATCTTAACTCCCTTACCTATAAATACTCTATTTCATCTCTTCGACACTCTTGTGTTGATGACTCTCAACCTTCACACATTACAACTTGCTCTATTGCCAGTTGCAAGTCAAACAGTACTGTTGCCACTAAGAAAGTTCATTGTATACTCTTTGACTCTGGTTCTTCCAAAACCTCAATGCACCACCGCAAATATAAGTGACTCGAATGAGTCTCAAAGTAATTGTTTTTTTGAGCCTGATTCAAGACATAGCAC
>JACCDI010729599.1_pt1 | contig 18506 bp, 10 predicted proteins | sample 7442791 | NCBI WGS metagenome assembly JACCDI01 (sample SAMN15323434, study PRJNA562643) | freshwater metagenome | isolation source: river surface water | place: USA:Blue River Watershed | collected 2017-08-15
AAAGCTGCTAAAAAAGCTGCTCCTAAGAAGAAAGCTGCTAAAAAAGCTGCTCCTAAGAAGAAAGCTGCTAAAAAGAAATAATTATCCTCGGATAATGAAGAAAGAGTCCTCGAATTATCGGGGACTTTTTTTATGCCTACTATTTTGACTTACTCCCTCCCCTCATTATCTTTACACATGCACAATTACGAGATTGAAGAATACTTTACATTACTCGCCAAACTCATGGATATTCATGGCGAAAATGAATTTAAAATAAAGTCTTACAGCAACGCTGCTTATACCCTAGACAAGTTAACAGAACCCGTGTCAGACATGAGCCCCAGCCAATTATATGCAATTCGTGGTATAGGAGAAACGATTGGAAAAAAGATTCAAGAAATTATCGAAACCAAGCAGTTGAGTTTATTAAACGAGTATATTCAAAAAACACCTCCTGGTATTTTAGAAATGCTCAAGATAAAAGGTTTAGGTCCTAAAAAAATTGTAACCATTTGGAAGGAATTAGAAATAGAAAGTATCGGTGAATTATTATATGCTTGCGAAGAAAATAGATTGGTAAAATACAAAGGCTTTGGAGAGAAGACACAAAAAAATATTCAAGAAGCATTACATTTCTATTTGCAACATCAAGGAAATTTTTTGTATGAAGAAGTAGAAAGTTTAGCAAACAGTTTGCAAAAAAATTTAGAAAATGATTTCCCTAATGCCCATCATATAATTAGTGGCGCATATAAAAGACAACTAGAATGGCTTGAATTTTTGGATGTGGTAACGACCCTTTCGGAAACAAATTTGACCGATTGGTTGCACTCAAAAATGTTCACGCTGGAAAAAAAAGAAGGTTATTTGAGCTGCAAAGGGGCCGATAATTTCGAAATTCGATGGTATTTTTCCAGTTTTGAAAACTTTTTTTGGACCGATTTTTCCCTTTCTGGCTCCCAGGAGTTTCTAGCAGCCTGGAAAAAGCTTCCCAACTTTAAAGAACAAGCCTTTTCAAGCGAGCAAGCCATCTTTGATCAGGTAGGTATACATTATATACCCGCACCCCAACGAGAACTGCCAGAGATCATTGAAAAAGCAGCCGTAAAACAATTAGCTACTACCATTCAGCCTAGCGATATTAGAGGAATCATCCACTCCCATAGTACTTGGAGTGATGGAATACATACTATTGAACAAATGGCCCTGGCTGCAAAGGAACAAGGCTATGAATATTTAATTATTAGCGACCATAGCAAGTCTGCCTTTTATGCAAATGGTTTACAAGCGGACCGGATTGTAGCTCAGCATAAAGAAATTGATGCGCTTAATAAAAAACTAGCCCCTTTTGTTATTTTTAAAAGTATTGAATCCGATATCTTAAATGATGGCAGCCTAGATTACCCGGATGAGATCTTAGCAAGTTTTGATCTAGTAATCGCTTCTGTACATTCTAATTTAAAGATGACAGAAGAAAAAGCCATGATGCGTTTGTTAAACGCGATCAACAACCCTTATACTAGCATTTTAGGGCACCCTACAGGCCGTTTATTACTGAGTCGAAAAGGTTATCCCGTAAACCACGAAGCGCTCATAGAGGCTTGTGCAGAAAACAATGTGGTGATTGAGTTAAATGCCCATCCAAGACGTTTAGATATGGACTGGAGATATTTACAATCGGCTATTGAAAAAGAGGTACTTATCTCCATTGATCCAGATGCGCATGCTATTGAAGGATTTGAGGATTGTAAATACGGCGTATTGGTTGCACAGAAAGCAGGACTTACTGCAGCTAATAACTTAAGTAGTTTTAGCTTAGCAGAAATGATGGAGTTTATTGAATACCAACAATCCAAAAGACCTGAATAGTAGCTTGTAGGCTAGTTTATTTTGTTTGGACCTTTACATAAACAAAATAATCTCCTGGCATTAATTCAAAAGGCACATCCCCCGTAAATGGAAAACTAATTCCAGAGAACACATTGACAAAGTCTCCGTTGAGCTTTTCATGCGCTACCCTAATTTTATGATGATGTGCAGAAAGATTCAGCACCACTAGGATGGTGGTGTTTTCGTTATAACGTAGGTAGGCCATAACCCCTGGTTCACTCAATGGTAAATTAAAAGTATCGCCACTTATAATGGCAGGATGGGTTTGACGAAAGCTAGCTAAAGTTTTATAAAATTCATGCAGTGTCACCGGGGTGCTCCAGTCTATCTGATCCTTGTCAAAGAAGGCCAACCTTTTTTTATTGGGCAATTCTTGCCCGCTATAAATTAATGGAATGCCTTTCCAGGTTTGGGTAAATACCGCCCATGCTTTTGCCGCCACCCCAAATTTTTCGAACTCTGTCCCATTCCAACTATTTTCATCATGATTGGAGGTAAATAATAATTTACTAGCCCCCTGCGGATATTGTGCGTATTGGTGCAATACATTATACACTTCATGCATCCCTATTTCCTGCTTCGCTAATTTTTCCGATGCATGCATGAGTGCCCAAGCATACGTGGTATCAAATACACGATGGTATTCCACTTCCTCACACTCTGCTAGCCAATACAAAGGTTGAATCGTTTCTACTGACTTTCGTGCATCGATCCAAAAATCTAAAGGAACCAAATGCGCCATATCACATCTAAATCCATCTATCTTACATTCACGAACCCAATATTGCATCGCACTTATTAATGCAGCGCGCATGGCTGAATTGGCATAATTTAAATCTACCACATCATCCCACCCATTGCGTTCTGTAAATTCCCCTGCTTCATTTCTTGTAAACCATTCTGGATGCGCATCCATCCATTCATGATGACGTCCTGTATGATTAGCCACCCAGTCAATGATGACTTTCATACCTAATGCATGAGCAGCATTGACTAAATTTAGAAAGTCCGCTTCTGTTCCATATTCAGGATTTATTTTGGTATAACTACTACAAGCGTAATAACTTCCCAAGGTACCTTTCATTACTTTTTTACTAATGGGTGTAATGGGCATGAGCCATAAAATAGATACCCCCATGTCCTTGAGTCTTGGCAGGTGTTTTTGAAAGGCGCTAAAGTTTCCTTCTGGAGTGTATTGCCTAATATTCACTTCATAGATAGTAGCGTCCTTGGCCCAGACTACCGTGGTAAAATTCGCATCCATTTTTTACTGTTTTTTGTTATCTTGTCCCATACTATGAGTAATCAAACACCCCAACTAGAACGCAAATTAAGCCTTTTACATGCAACTGCCATCAACATGATTGACATGGTAGGAATTGGTCCCTTTGTAGTGCTTAGTGTGGTGGCTCAAATTATGGCGGGTCCTTATTTTTTATATGCTTGGATTGCAGGGGCCGTACTTTCCTATGTGGATGCTATGGTATGGAGTCAATTGGGTGCAGCCTTACCAAAAGCAGGGGGAAGTTTTCATTTTTTAAAAGAAGGCTATGGAGAAAAATGGGGAAAGCTAATGAGCTTCCTATTTGTTTGGCAAACCATGATTCAGGCACCCTTGGTAATTGCCTCTGCTGCCATTGGCTTTTCACAATATGCCAATTACTTTTTTCATTTGAATTTTTGGCAAGAAAAAGCCCTGAGTGGCTCGGTGGTGATTTTAGTCATTGCCTTATTGTATCGTAAGATTGAATCGATTGGTAAAATATCTGTGTTTTTATGGGTGGCTGTTTTGGGAACCATGCTTTGGATTATTGGAGGAGGCATAGCACACGGAAATTTTATGGCACCCATCCTACATATTAATGATGGATTAGATGGCTTTACATTACAGCATGGATTTGTAGCAGCACTCGGATTTGCAAGTGTGAAAACGGTTTATAGTTATTTAGGCTATTATAATGTTTGCCATTTAGGAGGAGAGATTAAAAATCCAAGCAAGAACATACCAAGAAGTATGTTTATTTCCATTACGGGTATAGCAATACTATATTTAGCTATGAATATTAGTGTTGCCAGTGTGCTTCCTTTCCAAACTATTGTGGATAGTAAGTTTGTAGTGAGCGATTATATCAAAACTTTATTTGGACCCACCGCAGGTGGCATTGTAACCATTCTTATTTTACTTGTTGCTTTTGCTTCCTTATTTGCGGCCACCTTGGGCTACAGCCGTATTCCTTATGCAGCAGCACAGCACAAATCCTTCTTCCCCTTTTTTGCAAAAGTGCATCCTACCTTACATTTTCCACATCGCTCTTTATTAGTACTAGGGGCCATTGCATTTGTATTTAGTTTATTATTTAGATTGAAAGAAGTGATTGATGGTATATTAGCCATGCGTATTTTAGTTCAATTTATTGGACAAGCTATTGGACTCTTATTACTATTTAAACGTAAAGGGAAAACTTTCTTTCCATGGAAAATGCCCCTTTACCCCCTCCCATTATTCATTGCTATTATGATATGGGGTGGTATCTTTTTTTCTACAGGAATTAAAATGATGTTGAGTGGGCTAATTGTAATTAGCCTTGGGGTAATCGCCTATTTTATTTCAAGCAAAATGAAATGGATTGGTGAGGATTAATGCTTAGGCAGGGCAATCAAATTCGCCAATAATTTATAGGCACCGATATTACCAGCTGGCAATTGTCTAAACAAAACCAAGCTTAAATAGACCATATTCCCTTTTCCATAAGGTGCAATTAATAAACTGCCATTGCTAGGCGCTTCGCCTTTGTCATTCATAGTTAATGGAGCTTCAAAATGGGCGTCAAATTGCTCGGATTGGTAAGTGCTTCTTTCTTGTACCCAATGTTCAAAATCGGAACTGGTTATTTTGTTTGGGGTATTTAATACAGCATGTGTTGGCAAAGTAAAACTAACAGGTACGTTTTCCTGAGTTACGCGTTTGCTAGCATTAACCGAAAAGGAATAAGGACCTACTTTAACAGGCTTAATCCCCACTTGATTGCTTTTTAAATATTGTACTATTAAATTACCCCCTCCCTTAATATATTCATTCAATACCTCATTCTTCTCGGATAAATAAGCATACATATTGTAGGCACGGATACCCACAACAATGGCATCAAAAGTTTTTAATTTTTCAAGGGTAAGATCTGCTTCTGATAAATGACTTACGGTATAACCTAGCTCCGTTAATGCTTCTGGTATTTTATCCCCTGCCCCGTCAATATAACCCACATTTTTCCCTTTAGTTTTTACATTGGCTTCAATAATCTTGATTGTTGAAGTAGGGAAATAAGTTAGTGTTGGGATATGATCATAAGCAATAGACTTTGTAAACACTGAATGAGGTATAGAGGTTAAATCAGGGGAGGTATTATTGACCACTAATTCTTTTTTCAGGTTTGTTCCTTGATGATGAACTTCTTGATAAGTTATGTTTATAGACTTGCCCACCGATTTTAAATAAACCTCTTTATCAAATTTAATTTCTTGCTCAGGGACTACGGCAATAGGTTGGTAAATATCCCCTTTAGTAGGATCTAAATATTTATACAAAATCGGAAATGAAAAACTAAATAGTTGACCTTCTATTTTCACCTGTACTGTTCCTTCAAAAGCAGGGTCGTTTTCTGCCTTGCCTATTAACAGCTGATCCTTCACCACAAACATCCCTTCTGTCTTTGGATTGACTAACCAATAAGGTTGTGAAATAGCAGTATTAGCAGGAACAATCCATTTATGCTCAAATTGTATATTGGCATTTTTACGTAGAGTAATAGACAAGCTTGAGTCCTTTAATGGCAAACTTATTTTTTCAATACTTGAATGGACCTCATTTCGCTGATTAAAAAGAAACTGAATGGCTAAATTCCCCCCTGGAACTACCTGCTGCTGTTGAGTAGTTGCTTCCACAAAGATGCCTGCACAGTCTTTAATAATAGACTGGAGTTGTTCTAATTTATAATTTCTCCATGTAGAAATGGGCAAGCTATTGATGTCTTGATATAATTTAACCAAAGCAGGTATGGATAGTTCAGGGTGTTCCACTTGAAAAGATTGGTAAATGCTTTCAATGGCAGTTTCCATATTATTTGCAGACAATCTAGACCAACTGGTATTCACCCCTTCCATGATATCAGTTTTTGCAGGGTCTCCGCCGGTTAATTCAAAATATTCATAACTAGGCCCTCTTCTTCTGGGACGACCCTCCCCTTGACTCTTATGCATGGTGCGGGCTTCTGCACCTAATTCGCCATAGCTTTTCCCAAGAATGGAATTGTATCCCCCAACCTCTAGTTTAATTTGATTTTCATTGGTCGTATTAACGGTCCCAAAATTAAACGTGTTCCACAAAATTCTTTTCGCTTGCCAAGGGCCTACGCCAAATTTAAACTGTTCTGGAAATTGGTTGGGGTCTGCTGCAGCTTTAAATGCTTCATTGGCGATAATGGCAGAAGCCGAATGATGACCATGTCCGGCACGGGCATCACGAGGAAAGCGTGTAATAATAATATCAGGCTGAAACTTTCTAATCACCCATACTGCATCACTCAATACTTTATCATGATCCCAAATTTGCAAAGCCTCTTCCGAAGATTTACTAAATCCAAACTCATAAGCAGTAGAAAAATATTGTTCCGCCCCATCAATACGACGCGCAGCTAATAATTCTTGTGAACGAATCATACCCAGTTCAATACCTTGTTCCTTCCCTATTAAGTTTTGTCCTCCATCTCCACGCGTTAAACTTAAATAAGCGGTTCTAAAATTGCGCTCTTTGGTTAAATAAGGTAAAAAGCTATTGTTCTCATCGTCGGGATGGGCTGCAAAATACAAAACACTGCCCACCGTTTTTAGACTTTTAATTTGAGCTGCAATTTCGGCACTTGTTTTTTGCGCCTGCCCTTGCAACAGCAATAATACTCCAACAATAATTACACTTATTTTTCTCATAGTAACCAGTTCAATACAAATAAATACATCCTTAATTCAATAAGATCCAATTGTGGGCTTATTTTATTTTCCATTAAAGAAAATGGCATTGGATAAAATCAATTTACCATTTTCCCAAAAATTTCGGAAGATGGGATCGTCGGCCATGAAAACTAATTTACCTGCCCCTATTTCTTTAACACCGATGACAACACCTTCTTGTAAAGCAGCCTTGGCCTTTACTCCAGCAAAGCCTGCCACATGACTATCTTTTTTAATTACCCCTGCATTCCAATAATCATTAGATGCTTCATAAGTAACCATATCCTGTTTCAAATTATAATACAAACCTCCCATCCCAAAAGCAATAGGATGTGTTTCATCTAAGTATACTTTATAAATAGCACCTGGTATGGAACTTTCTAAATAATCAGTCACTGCATTCCCATATTTTGAAACCTGGTTAATATCTACCTTATCCGACTTAGGAATTTCCTTCATTTTAATACCCCAATCTGCATTACTAGCTAATTGCTGAACAGATCCTTCTAAGGCAATTAATACGCCGCCTTTTTTCACAAAAGCTTGTAATTTTTCTGTTACCGCTTTGCCCGCTAAGTCCTTGTAATTCCCTTCGGGCACAATAATTACATCATACTTTAAAATATCAATTCGATTAAAATTGGAATAGTTCAATTGTGTAATGGGATAATTTAATTGCTGATCAAAGAAGCTCCATACTTCACCAGCACCTAAGGATGAAACTTGGTCACCTGTTAGCATGGCTACTTTTGGAGCACGTGCAATTACTTTCACATCTGGCGAACCAAAATCAGCCCCTTTATCTGCCCAACCTGAAGCCACTGGAACCGCCTCTACCTGCGCCGCATCACAAATAGCCTTGGTATCTGCTGCCCAGTTATCGCCATTACTTGTTTTTAGCACCATTAAAGTACCCGCTTCGTATTGTCTACCCCCTGTGGTAAATGACTTTTCTGCATAACGCACTTTGATATTTTTATGTAAAATAGCAGCCAATACTTTAGCAGTTGCAAAAGAGTTGTAAGGAATTAAATACCCATACTGTGCTGGAGCAGCTGGTGATGGGTTGGTTTCGAAACCTGCTTGGATGGGAAGCGCTTCTTTAGCGGCATAGCCATGTACGCCGTAAACATAAGGCAAAGACCAAGCGGTAATATCATAAGTATTAGAATCATTTACTTGGGTGATAGGCTCTAATAATACGCGGGCTAAAATTCCATGAGGCTGTGCTACATTCACAGCAAGTGTATAGCCTTCATTTACAAAAACGGATTCTTTCTTACTCGCATAATCAAACCCTTTAAAGCTCCCATTGTAAGTACCATACTGGATATTATTTTTCTTTAATAAATTGGCTAAGGCTGCTAAAGCATGTTTACTTTTTGCAGTCATCACAAAAGTTTTATAAGGAGATGCATTCCCTAATCTACTATTGTCATAATATTTTTTAAACTCCTTTAATAAATTTTCTTTGTTGGCTGCACTTATTTCTATAGTGGATAAACTAGTGGTAAAATGATGCGTTGCTCTTGCCACTAGGGTTAAAGTGTCTGCATCCTCATTCTGAACACCTAATCCCGCGCTAATACCGCCTTGCTCATAAGTCATCCCAATAGCGCCATTGTACATTGGATAAGTATCTCCATAGGATGGGTACAATAAATCAAATCTTTCTTTAGTAAAAAACAGCCAATTGTTTTGATCAAAATATTTAGCATGATTTTTCCCAATCTGTACTTGAAAATCTTTTTGCCATGGAGTCAAAACATCATGCAATGGTTCAGCTGCTGGAGCAAAGTAATAAGGTTGATTGTATCCTTGCTCATGATAGTCTACATGCACTTGTGGATACCATTGTTGGTACAAGGCAATTCGTTGTTGTGTCTCTACTTGTGTTTGCCAAGCCCAGTCTCTGTTTAAATCAAAATTATAGTGATTACTTCTACCTGCAGGCCATGGTTCCATATGCTCTCTAGCCAATGGATCTGCATTGTATTGTAAACCAACCGCATTATTGAACCAATTCACATATCGATCACGTCCATCTGGATTGATACATGGATCAATCATTACAATGGTATTTTTCAACCATTCTTTTGTTTTGGTATTGCTTGGATCCACCAACGCATATAAGGTCAATAAAGCCGCTTCCGAAGAAGCAGGTTCATTACCATGCACATTATAACTTAACCACACAATTGCAGGCTGATTCAAATCCGTTACCGATCCTTCAACATATCCATTATTGTGTTTTCTAATTTGTTCTAATTTGGCCATATTTTCCGGCAAACCAATAGCAGCTACTAATAAGTCTCTACCCTCATAGGTTTTACCATAAGGCATAATTTTAACCATATCTGGCCTTGCTTGCGCTAAGGTGTTAAAATAGGATACAATTTGATGGTGTCTTGTGAAACGTGTTCCCACTGTATAGCCTAAAAAACTAGCAGGACTTGGAACCGTTTGCGCTTTGGACATCAAAGACATGAAAAAGAATACTAAACTGAAGCTTACATTTTTAAGAATGCGTTGGTACATATAGGTTAATTTAAAGGACAACTATTTACAATTTATAGACCTTAAAAATAAGCATATTTGGCCTTAAACAAAGGATTGATTGCTATAGTTTTGCACAAATGACTGGCCCTAGTTTGTTGAATACTAAATAATTAAGTAATTTACTCATTCAATCCTCTCTTTATGAAATTGAATCAACGCGTTTTTAAGGTAGTTCCTATTTTGCTTGCTTTTATTGGTATTGGAATTTCAGTAAATGCACAAGATTTTTTTAAAAAGCATCCGTCTATCAATCCCTATCAATATGAAGTGGTAAAAGAAAAAGCCTATGCCCATGGTGCAGTAAGTTCTGCACATCCCTTAGCCAGTATGGTGGGGGCTGCCATCATGAAAGACGGTGGAAATGCTTTTGATGCCGCCATTGCGACTCAATTTAGCTTAGCCGTAGTTTTTCCTGGAGCCGGCAATATTGGAGGGGGTGGTTTTTTATTAGCTAGAAAAGCAAATGGCACTTTGATAGGATTGGATTATAGAGAAGCAGCTCCCAAATTAGCGCATAGAGACATGTACTTAGACGAGCAAGGAAATGCGATTGAAAGTAAATCTAGAAATGGCGCATTAGCCTCTGGAATTCCAGGAAGTGTAGCGGGCATGATTAGCACACAGGCTTATGCTAAATTTTCCTTATCAAAATTAATTGAACCTGCTATTGAGTTGGCTGAATATGGGTATGTCATTACCGAGAGAGAAGCCAGAGGTTTAAATAGCGAAAAAGAAAATTTTTTGAAGAATAGTTCAGCCCCATCTGCCTTTACCCAAAAAACATGGAAAGGAGGAGATACCCTATTTCAACCCGAACTCGCGGCAACCCTAAAAAGAATTCAAAAAAACGGACTTGCTGGTTTTTACGAAGGTCCCACAGCTGATATGATTGTGAACGAAATGAAACACACTGGAGGCATTATCACAAAAGAAGATTTAAAAAATTACAAGCCTAAAGTCAGAAAGCCCATTCAATTTAAATACAGAGGGCATCAAATAATTAGTTTCCCACCCCCATCTAGTGGCGGCATTTTAATTGCTCAAATGTTAAACATGATTGCCCCCTATAATCTTGAAAAAATGGGTCCCAATACAGAAGCTTCCGTAGGATTAATGATTGAAGCCCAAAGACGTGCCTATGCAGATAGAGCTGAGCATATGGGTGATCCTGATTTTTGGAAAGTACCAACCTCTACTTTAATAAGTGATGCATATGCGAAGGAGAGAATGAAAGATTATCAACCTGGAGTGGCAGGCAATAGCAAGATTACACAAGCGGGCCAAATTCATGAAAGTGAACAAACAACACACTTAAGTGTGATTGATGCTGCTGGCAATATGGTAGCCATAACCACTACCTTGAATGATACTTATGGTAGCAAAACCATTGTAGCAGGTGCTGGTTTTTTATTAAACAACGAAATGGATGATTTTAGTGTAAAACCAGGGGTTCCCAACATGTATGGTGCCATTGGTGGGGAGGCCAATGCCATAGAACCTGGTAAAAGAATGCTAAGTTCTATGACCCCTACCTTGGTTACCTATCATAATAAACCCTATATCAGTATAGGAACACCAGGAGGCACCACTATCCCAAATCAAGTATATGAAGGATTGGTAAATATGATTGACCATAAAATGACTTTAAAAGAAGCCATTGATGCCCCTAGATTTCACCACCAATGGTCCCCTGACAAAGTAGATGTTGAGGTGGATTTCCCAGAAGCAACCGTAAATGCATTAAAAGAAAAAGGATACACCTTTTACAAGAGAGGCCGTTTTGGTAGAATGGATGGTGTTTATATTACAAAAGACGGGAAACGTACCGCCGCAGGTGACAAAAGAGGAGATGATAGCGTGGCAGGTTACTAAGGTTTAACGGGTTTTTAGGCAGCATTTTTGTATTTTTACAAAAATCATTTTCTTGTTACAAAAGAGGTTATTTTATCTACGCATAGTACTTGCTAGCTTACTAGGATTTTTTCTATTATGCTACTTGTTACTATTGACCCCCTCCATACAAAACAAGCTTATTCAAATAGCCGTATCTCGCTTATCAGATCAATTAGGGGCTGAAGTAAAAGTGAAGAAAGTAGGCTTTTCTCTTTTTGATAAATTAGACCTTGAAGATGTCTTAATACGCGACCAACAAAAAGATACCCTACTCTTTACACATAGCTTTAAACTAAGGCTAAGTGATTTGGTATTTTCAAAAGCAAACCCAACCATCAAATACATTGGACTTGACCAGACCACTATCTACTTGAACCGTAAGACCGCCAAATGGAATTATCAATTCATTTTAGATTATTTAGGTACCGATACCACTCAAAATAAAAAAAGAAATATTGATCTAAAGAAAATAGACATCACCAAATTGCACTTTGTACAAAATGATGAATGGTATGGTCAAAAAATGGAAATAAGTGCAGACAATGTATTAGCAAATATTAAAGCATTTCAAAAAAACAATATTCAAATAGATAAAGTGGTTTTGAATAAACCGTATTACCTTATTCAAAATAGCAAGGGATTGAATCCTGCCGTTACCCCAACAACAACTCCGCAAAAAATTCCTGGACAATTACAACTAAATCCAACACATTTATCTATTGTAGTTAAAGAAATTCAAGTGACAAATGGCAGTATGTGGATTGAAAACGATTACAGTAAACCTACTCCCTATTTTGATGGTTATCATATTCGCATGAAGGATTTATATGCCAATATATATGATGCCACCTTTAAAGAAGATACGATTATAGCCAATATTAAAAGCTTACGATTAAAAGAACGTTCTGGATTTGAAATCAAGAAATTAAGTGCACAATTCCGATTCACTCCTGCTATTATGGAATTTGACAAGCTTAATTTAATGACCAATAAAAGTAAGATTGGAGACTATTATGCAATGCATTTTAAAAACTTCTCGGACGACTTCTCTAACTACAATGAAAAAGTAGTCATGAAATCACATTTGGTGAACGCCAATGTTTACACAGATGATATTGCCTACTTTGCTCCTGCTTTATTTAGCCTTAAACAAAAAGCCACACTCTCCTGTCATTTTAATGGAACGGTCGCTCAATTTGAAGCCAAAGATTTAGCAGCTAGATACAATAACTCATTTGTAACGGGTAATTTTTCTATGAAAGGCATCCCGGACATGCGTAATACACAAATTTCCTTTTTAGGCGTAAAGGCCAATACCAATTATAAAGATTTAAGTAGCTGGATACCTGATTTGAAAAATATAAAAGACTTCCCATTTGACGCATTGGGTGATTTAAAATTTAATGGAGAGTTCAGAGGTACTTTGTATGATTTCAATACGAAAGGATCCATTGGTACGAATTTGGGATTGGCGGAAGCTGCTTTAAGATTAAAATTTCCATCGAAAGAAGAGCCCTCCTACGAAGGACTATTGAATACCTATCACTTTAATGCAGGTAAATTATTTAATATCGAAAGTTTGGGATTCATCAACTTTAAAGGAAAGGTGGCTGGCACATCTTTTACTTTAGATAAAGTGAAAACACAGGTAGAAGGAACCATTGATTCGGTCCAATTTAATAAATACACCTATACAAACATTAATACCAATGGCTTATTTCAAAAAGGGGCCTTTAATGGAGTCCTAAGAATTAAGGACCCGAATGTAAACTTTATTAGTAATATTCAATTGGACCTAAGGGATAAATCCCCTAAAGTAAACGCAGTTGGTGACTTACTAAGTGCCAATCTAAAGCAATTGAATATCGCAAACAATAATATCCAATTGACCGGGCTATTGGATATTAATTTTGAAGGCAACAATATTGATAATTTTATTGGGTATGCTAAATTTTTCAATGGCAAATTAAAAGGCGAAGCTGCCGTTGTAAACTTTGACTCCTTAACCCTACATTCTAATATCACCAATGGAATAAAAGAAATTCATTTGGGAAGTGATGACATTCAAGCCCAGATAGAGGGGAAATTTAATATTCTCCATTTGCCAGCCAGTGTTCAATATTTCATGCAGCGTTATTTCCCAACTTATATACCTGCTCCTAAAAATACGCCAGCCAATCAACAGTTTACCTTAACTGTAAAGACCAACTATTTTGAACCTTATTTACGTTTATTCAATAAGGATGTATCCGGATTCAACAATGTAAATTTGAATGGTGCCATTAATACGGACAAACAAAATATTTCATTAAATGCAAAAATACCTTTTGCAAGTTATAAGCAAGGTTGGGCAGACTATGCTATCAAAGAAGGTGTAATAAATGGCAAAGGCAATATAGACTCTCTACATTTAGCTATCACTGCTAATCAATTTAATTTAACTGATAGTTTTAATTTCAGCAAGCCCGTTATTAATATTCATGCAAGTAAAGATGTCTCCATAGTTGACATTGAAGCCAATAGTACTAGTGCATTAGATCGTTTATTTTTAAATGGAATTGTACATACTTATGAGGATGGCATTTCAGTCAATTGGCTACCCTCCTATTTTTTGTTAAACCATAAAAAATGGGATATCGCTTCAAAAAGTGAAATTAGTATTCGAGAAAGTAATGTTAGTGCTAGTAACTTTAAATTTACCCAAGGCATTCAGGAATTTATTTTTGCTAATTCACCCAATAACAAAAATGCGCTACAATTAGAACTAAAGAATGTCATCCTGGGGGATATTACAAAGCTATTTTTCTCTTACCCTACATTAGAGGCAATAACCAATGGTAAAGTTGAATTTAAAAATATATTTAAGGATTTCGAATTGAATGCAGGATTGAATCTGGATCAATTTTCGTTTAACAACGATGCTATCGGAAAATTGCAATTAAACGCCTCCTACATTCAATCCAAAGGCATTGTTCCCTTTGACTTTACTGCGCCAAATGCTGCTTATAACTTATCTGCAAAAGGATCTTACCATATTAAGGATACTTCCAATCCATTGGATGCCAACCTGTATCTAAACCATTCTAAGTTTGGATTGGTACAACAATTTATTGGCGGAGTATTAACCAACCTTGATGGTGAAGCAAGTGGAACCATTCATTTTGGCGGCAGAATTGAAAACCCGGTACTGAAAGGGTCAGCAAGTTTAGACAATGCCTCTTTTGTGGTAGATTATACCAAAGTAAAATACAAAATTGAAAACGGAGCTAAAATTCAATTTACAGATGAGGGAATTGATTTTGGTACGATTCAGTTAAGTGATATTTTAAATAGAAAAGCACAATTTAAGGGTAAGATATTGAACCAAGGATTTAAGCATTTAGAATATGATATGGAAATGAGTAGTCCAAAGATTGCCCTACTCAACACAGAGTTCATTGACAATCCAAGTTTTTATGGCCGTGCGGTTGGTAAAGCAGCAATGACCATTAAAGGTCCTGAAGAAAATATTAAAATGTCTATCATAGCTGATGTGAATGATAGTTCCCACATATATTTACCTAATACCACCAGCAAGGAAAGTGGCAAGTCCGATTTTATCGTATTTAAAAAGTATGGCAAAACCGCTATTAAAAGCGCTGACATTCCAACATATAACTTAGTAGTAGACTTAGAAGTGACCGCCAATAATAAAACCCAGATAGACGTTATTATGGACGAGCTTACAGGTGATGTGATTAAAGGAGTTGGAAATGGTAGAATTAAAATTAGAGCCGGAAACATAGAGCCACTTACCATTAGAGGCAAATACAATATTGAATCAGGTAAATATGACTTTAATTTTCAATCCCTAATCAAGAAACCGTTTGAACTTATTCCCGAAGCCGGCAATTTTATTGAATGGACTGGAAATCCAAGTGAAGCCAATATTCATATAGATGCCCGTTATACAGCGGAAAGAGTAAGTTTAACAGAATTGGTTGGATCGGCTAACTTTAGCAATGCCGTGAAAGGATATAGAGGAAGCGTATATGTAATAGCTGCTTTAAGGAATAAGCTTGCGCAGCCCGATATTAAATTTTCTTTAGCCTTCCCTCCTGGGAATCCAATTAGTTCTGACAATGAATTCTCCCAATTTATAACCAGACTAGAAAGAGATGATAATGAAATTATTAAACAGGTTTCCTTTTTGATTGTGTTTAATTCCTTTGCACCCGTTGGATTCAATAGTAGCAATAACAATAGTGCTTATACGGTAACCGCTATTGGAATTAATACCATTTCACAATTATTAACCAAGCAAATTAACAAGTCCATATCTCAATTACTCAATAAAGCTACGGGTGACAATAGCCTTCGATTTGATATTGGCTCCTCTGTATACAATAGTGGTAATTTATTGGATCCAACTGGAAGCGGAATTGCCATTAATGCCAATAAAATAGACCGAACCAGGGTGAATTTAAAATTGGGTAAGAGTTTTGACAACGATAAGATTATTGTAAATGTGGGCGGCGATTTAGACTTTAACGTACAAAATACAAGTACGATTAGTAATAGTGAATTCCAATGGCTGCCAGATGTCAATATTGAATTTGTATTGACCAAGGACAGAAAACTGAGAGCGATTATCTTTAATAGAAACAGCCTAGACATTAATGGTAGCGCTTTAGGCAGAAGAAATAGACAGGGTGTGAGTATCTCCTATCGCAAGGACTTTGATGAATTTCGCTGGTAGGCTAATAGTTATTTGGCATTGCTCACAAACCACTCTGTTGCTAGCTGATAGCCTTTGAGTCCCAACCCAACAATACTACCAACTGCTTTGGCAGAAACGTGTGATATTTTTCTAAAATCTTCTCTTGCATGTACATTGCTAATATGTACCTCAATAACAGGAACAGGAATGGAAGCAATGGCATCTCCTATAGCTACTGATGTATGTGTATAAGCAGCAGGATTGATAATGATCCCGTCTTGTTCAAACCCATACTGTTGAATGGCATTTACCAACTCCCCTTCTATATTGGATTGGAAATAAGTAAAATTAACTTGTGGAAAATCCTTTTTTAATTGCACTAAAAAGTCTTCAAAGCTTTCATGGCCATAAACACCTGGCTCACGCTTCCCTAATAAGTTTAAATTAGGCCCGTTGATAATGGTAATATTTGGCATTTGTTTGTTTTGAAATCTTTTAGAATTTGCCTACTTGATAGGGTAAGCCGCTTGAATATATTAACTGTTATTAATTCGCTTTCATTAAGGACACAAAATCATCAAATAAATACCTGCTATCGTGTGGACCTGGCGTTGCTTCTGGATGGTATTGCACACTAAATGCAGGACGGTCTTTTAATTGAATCCCTTCAATAGAATCATCGTTCAAATTCACATGGGAAACAATCACATTATCATGCTTTCTAACGGCATCCGGATCTACTCCAAAACCGTGGTTCTGTGTGGTGATTTCAGAACGACCTGTTAACACATTTTTCACTGGATGATTTAATCCTCTATGTCCGTGGTGCATTTTAAAAGTAGGGATATCATTGGCAAGTGCTAATAATTGATGCCCCAAACAAATACCAAACAATGGTTTTTTCTCAGCCAAAATTTGCTTAATGGTTGCTACTGCATAATCCATTGGAGCTGGATCTCCAGGACCATTAGACAGAAAATAACCCGTTGGATTAAACGCTTTTAAAGTTGCAAAATCTGTTTTAGCTGGATGCACTCTTACATGCGCTCCTCTATCTACTAAACATTGTAAAATATTATATTTCACGCCAAAGTCAAGTACTGCCACCTTCAACGGAGAATTCACATCCCCTAATTCATATACTTCTTTAGTGCTCACCGTACTAGCCAATTCTAAACCATCCATGCTTGGCACAGCAGCCAATTGTTTTTTTAATACCTCTACATCTAAGTTGTCTGAAGAAATAATACAGTTCATTGCACCACTTTTACGTACATGTGCAACCAATGCTCTCGTATCTAATCCTTCAATGGATACAATATTGTTGGCGATTAAATATTCATTCAAATTACCGTCCGCTAAAGCACGGCTATATTTCTCTTCTAAATTCCTTCCAATCAATCCATGGATCTTTACAGACTTACTTTCTACATCTGTATCCTTTACCCCATAGTTTCCAATATGCACATTGTTCATGATAATGATTTGTCCTGTATAACTTGGGTCGGTGAATACCTCCTGATAACCGGTCATTCCCGTGTTAAAACAAATCTCTCCAGTGGTGGTACCTATTTTACCAAAAGCCTGTCCATGAAATACATTGCCATCGGCTAAAACTAAGATTGCGGGTTGTGTGGTCATTGGATGATGCTATTATATGTAGGATGTATTGTTTTTATTGAACCTATTGCAAATTTAGGCAAAAAAAAGGCAAGACCAAAGTCTTGCCTTATATGTTAAATAACGTTTTGCATTATTCAGCAGCTGCTTCTGGTGTAGAATCAGTTGCTTCTTCCGTAGCCACTTCAGCAGCAGGTGCTTCTGCTGCCTTCTTAGGAGCTGCAGTTGCTTTACTTCTACGTGTTTTCTTAGCTGGTTCAGCAGCTGCATTTACAGAGTTACCGTAAATTTCGTTGAAGTCTACTAATTCAATCATCGCTTTTTCGGCGTTGTCACCTGGACGAATACCTAATTTGATGATACGCGTATATCCACCTGGACGAGCAGCAATTTTAGGCGCAACTACTGTAAATAATTCTTTAACAGCAGCTTTGTCATTTAAATAACTGAACACCACTCTGTGGTTGTGGCTAATTTCTTCCTTAGAAGCCGTTTTTTTAGTTTTAGTAACCAATGGCTCTACATAAGTTCTTAACGCTTTAGCTTTAGCTAAAGTAGTTACGATACGCTTGTGGGTAATTAACTGGATAGCTAAGTTACTTAACAAGGCTTCTCTGTGTGCCTTTTTACGACCTAAGTTGTTTTGTTTGTCACCGTGACGCATGACGTTTAATTTTTGTCCTTACACCGTGTCAGGAATTGTAAGGTGTGAGCCCGAAAGCTCGTTTATTGTAAATCTAATTTATCTAATCCTAATTTACCTAAATCCATACCAAAGCTTAATCCTCTTTCGATTAATACTTGTTCGATTTCAGATAAAGATTTTTGACCAAAGTTTCTGAACTTCATTAAGTCCTCTTGC
>JACCDI011147045.1_pt1 | contig 18496 bp, 14 predicted proteins | sample 7442791 | NCBI WGS metagenome assembly JACCDI01 (sample SAMN15323434, study PRJNA562643) | freshwater metagenome | isolation source: river surface water | place: USA:Blue River Watershed | collected 2017-08-15
AGATGCAATAATTATTGAAGGGTTTGGAACTGGTAATACTTGTACCGATTCTTGGTTTATAGAATTATTAAGCAAAGCAACTAGTTCAGGTAAAATACTTTATGATATTTCACAATGTCAGGGAGGTACAGTAGATATCGGGCGCTATGAAACCAGTAAGCATCTTGAATCCATTGGTGTGATTTCTGGATATGATATTACTTTTGAAGCTGCTATAACTAAGCTTATGTTTTTACTTGCTAACTACTCTGATAAATCAGCCATAAAAAGATTATTAGCAAGCAATATTAGAGGTGAAATGAAAATTAATTAGAGGTTAAATTCAGGTCGTTAATTTAAAATTACTATTTTAAGTAATAATTACTATTTTAAGTAGCTATATCTTTATGGTATGCCACCTCAATCATCTTTACTTACTCACAGTACCAATATTAAGGACTTTTATAAGCAATCTCCTAGTTATTATTGGCAATCTAGACTTTCAGATTTTAGTATTATTAGTATTGACCCAAACTGTATAAATGTAATTGGATATACAGCAGAGGAGATAATGTCTAATCCTAAGATTTGGGAGGACACAATTCATCGAGATTATATAGACGTAATAAAAAAAGCTAGAGAATCTTTACGTGAAAAGAAATTTGTTGAAGTAGAGTTTAAAGCTTTTAAAAAAAATGGTGAAGAAGTATGGTTGAACAATAAATATTTTTTGTTGAACCTGCCAGATACAAATGAATTATACTTTTCAGGAGTTACTGTCAATGTAACTGACTTTAAAATGGCCGAAAAATTCTTGCAGAATAGATTAAAACTTGATGAAATTATCTCGAGTACATCTGCAAGTTTTGTGAACGTCAAATCACATGAATTCGACGATCATGTAAATGATGTACTTAGAAAAATTGGTGAATTTGCTGATATTGACAGGTCATATATATTCCTATATGAAGGTGAAATCATGAATAATACTCATGAATGGGTGAGGGAAGGTATAACTGAAGAAAAGGATAATTTACAAAATATACCGATATCATTTTTACCATGGTGGACAAACACTATGTTAGAAGATAACATAATTTACTTCCATGATATTGATGATTTACCACCAGAGGCTAGTGCAGAAAAAGAAGTTTTAGAGGCTCAAGATATAAAATCATTATTGGTTGTTCCTTTAAGATCAAATGATAATATAATTGGTTTTATGGGTTTTGATGCTGTAAGACATCAAATGTATTGGTCTCCAGAAGATAGAAAATTATTAAGAACAATTGCAGAGATAACTGCTAATGGTTTCGTTCGAAGAGAAGAATACACAAAATTAGCCGAGAGTGAATTGAAATTCAGACAAGTTGCTGAAAACATAAAAGAGGTATTCTATTTAACAGATCCTAATACTCAGAAACTATTATTTATCAGTAATGCATTTGAAGAAATTTGGGGAGTTACACCAGAATTTCTTTATCAAAATATGCCATATTTTGTAGAGAGTGTTTTACCAGAATACAAAGAACGTGTTATAAAAAGTTTAGAAGATCAAGCAAAAGGGATATTCACAGATATTGAATATAAAATCAGAAGACCAGATGGTACCGAAAGGTGGATTCGTGATCGTTCTTATCCGATTTTTGACGATAACGGTAAAGTAATAAGAGTTTCAGGAATTGCAGATGATATTACCAAGTATAAAGCGACTGAAGAACAAATTAGAAACAGTGAAGAACTATATCGTTCGTTAATAGAAAGTGCTGATGGTTCTATTGTGGTTTTCGATAGCAAATTGCGTATAACCTTTGCTAATTCAATTGCATTACAAAAAATAAATACTTGGTTAGAGTCAGATAAACAAGTTACACTTGGCAGCATTCTAAATAAAAAGTTCAACGATTTCTTACCAGAGCACGTATCTAACCAGTTTAATAATTTAATATCACGAGTATTCGAAGAAGGTCAAATTCATCTAGAAGAAACTAAGACACTTCAAAATGGCGAAGAAATTTATAATAGAAATAGTATCGTACCAATTAGAGGTATTCATAACGAAATCAAACACGTTTTATTAAATGCAATAGATATAACTGACAGTGTTAAATCTCGAGAAATTATAAAACGATCAAATAATCGCTTAAAGGGTTTACAGCAAATCTATAAATCATTACTGTTAGGGGGCTTCAAAGATTCTCCAGCAGAATTAGAAGCTATATATCATTTAAATAATTTAGTGCCTTGCGATGAAATAAATTTAGTGGTATTTGATGATAAGATTAATAATTTAATCATTAGCACTAAGACATTAAAGAACGAAGAAATAATTTCTAAAGAGCTAAATTTAGAAGCTGACTTAAACATGCATTTTTCTGACTTTGAAAAAATGTTTAATAATGCAAATCATAATTATCATAAAAACTCTAATGAATCTGAATTATTAAAGAAAGTATTAACTAATAATTGGGATGAAGCACATGTGTTTCCTTTATCTGTTTATGGCGAAAAACTAGGTGTGCTATTATTATCGTGCAATTCATTTAAAGATTTTTCGAGCGAAACTTTAGAAATAGCTGAAGAAGCAGCTAGTCAAATTGCTTTAAGCATCTATCATAAAAAAGTATATGAGAAAATGCAAAGTTATAATGAAGAATTAGAGAGTGAAGTACAAGACAGAACTAGAGAGATTCTGAGTATTTCAAATCTCTATTCATCTATTATGAATAATGCTGATATATCAATTATTATACTGAATGCTAAAGGAGAATTGGTCGAATGCAATCCGGCTACTTTCAGATTTTTAAATTTAGATGAATCACAATTACAGAAAGGTGATGTTATTGAATTTATTCATGAAAATAATAGAAAGCATACTTGTGCTAACGAACTATTAAGTATTTCAGGGAAGAGGTTTGATACTGTATTCGATATGTTTAATTATAAAATTAAAAATCGATTACCGAATACATTTGAATGGGTGTTTAAAAAATCAAATGGCGAAAACTTACCAGTACTACTTACAATTAACTCTATTAATACAGAAAACGAATCTAGTAAGTTTGTATTAATAGCAAGTGATATTTCCGAACAAAAAGAATCTGAGCAAAGATTATTACAAACATTAAATAGAGAAATTGAATTAGGTAAATTCAAATCTACATTTGTCACCACAGCTTCACATCAATTTAGAACACCATTGACATCAATGCAAACAAGTGTTGAATTAATTGATATGTATTTAGAAAAAGTAGATATTCCTCAAAAATCATCTATAGATAATCACCTTAACAGAATAAATATCGAAATAAAAAAACTAGGTGATTTAATGTCCGATATTTTAACAATTGGAAAAATCGATGAGGGAAAAGTTCCTTCAAACAAAGAAGATGTTGACATTAGTAACTTAATTGTAGATTTGTTAACTTCCTATTTTAATAATAGAACTGACAGTAGAAAAGTTCAGTTCAATAACAATACTATACCATCAAAACTTTTTATTGATAAACGATTAATTTCGCATGCAATAATTAATTTGTTGACTAATGCATTTAAATATTCAGCAGGAAATCCTGTATTGAACTTACGTGAAAATTCTAAAAATATTTTCATAGAGATTATTGATAACGGAATTGGTATTCCAAAAAATGAGATAGATAATTTATTTCAATCGTTTTATAGGGCAAGTAATGCGAGAAATATTGAGGGTACCGGACTTGGGTTAGTAATTGTGAAGGAGTTTGTAAATATTAATGGTGGTGAAATCTTTGTAGAGAGTGAAATAAATAAAGGCTCGAAGTTCACAATTGCACTAAATAAAAATTCATAACATGAGAATATTAGTCATTGAAGATGAAAATGTAATTCGAGAAAACACCATAGAGATGTTGGAGCTTAAGGGTTATGATATAAAGGGAGCAGCAAATGGGGCAGAGGCTGTTGAATTATTAAATTCTTTCTCTCCAGATATTGTTTTTTGTGATATTATGATGCCTCAGATGGATGGATTTGAGTTTTTAAATTGGTTCAGAAATGTCGCTAATTATATGCATGTTCCATTTGTGTTTTTATCGGCTAGGGCAGAACAAGAAGATAAAGATAAAGCTATGAGCCTAGGAGCCAATGACTTTCTTTTAAAACCATTTAGTTTTAGTGACCTTTTTGAGGTGATAAATAAATACACAAAAAAGGATTAATTTCAATCAATTTTTCGCACTTTTGCTACTTAATTATACACAAACACAATGATTAAGTCTAGCGAGATTTTAGTTCAAAAATCGCAAAATTCACGTTTCAGCAAAGATATTGTTGAGACTAATGAGTTTGGTGCAGTAATTTCTGACCATATGTTCATAGCCGATTATTATGATAATGATTGGCATAATTCTAAAGTAATTCCTTATGCTGATCTTACCTTAAATCCGGCAACTCTTGCACTTCACTATGGGCAAAGTGTTTTTGAAGGTATGAAAGCCTTTAGAATGAAAGACGGAAAAATATCTATTTTCAGAATTGAAAAGCATTGGGCTAGATTGAATAAATCACTTGCACGTATGTGTATGCCTGAATTGCCTTTAGAATTATTCAAAGATGCTCTAATGAAATTTGTTGAAGTAGATGCTAATTGGGTACCCTATGGCGAAGGTCATTCATTATATCTAAGACCATTTGTATTTGCATCAGAAGCTCGTTTCGGTGTAAAAATAGCTGAAGAATATAAATTTATAATTTTTGGTGGCCCAGTAGGCCCTTATTACGGAAAGCCTTTAAAGCTTAAAGTCGAAACCCATTTTGTTAGAGCAAACAAAGGGGGTACAGGTTTTGCGAAGTGTGCAGGTAATTATGGCGCATCATTTTACCCTTCAAAGTTAGCCAGAGAAGAGGGCTTTGATCAGGTTATCTGGACAGACGGTACCGAGCATAAATATATTGAAGAGTCTGGTACAATGAATGTGATGTTTGTATTCGATAATGAGTTATTCACTCCAGCAACTTCTGATTCAATTTTAGATGGAGTTACACGCGATTCAATATTGACACTTGCTGATGGTTTAGGTATGAAACATACTGAACGAAAAATAAGTGTTCAAGAGCTTGAAGATATGTTTAAGGCCGGTAGAGTTAAAGAAGCATTTGGAGCAGGTACAGCAGCAGTTGTCGCACCAATTGAGTTGATTAATATCAACGGACATAGCTATATGTTGCCAGAAGCAGATGAAAATACCTTTATGATGAAAGTCAAAAATAAATTGATGAATATCAGAACAGGATCAGAAGCAGATGAGTTCAATTGGAACACCGTTATTTAATCATAAATTCTAACAATTTTCTTATTTTGCAGTTTCATATACATGCTTGATTTAAACAAAATAAGAATACCAATAGCCAATGAATTAGATGCTTTTGAAGATAAGTTCAAAACATCTATGCAAAGCAAAGTGCCATTGCTCGATAGAGTTACTCATTACATTTACAAACGTAAGGGGAAACAGATGAGACCAATGTTCGTATTTTTCTCTGCAAAATTATGTGGTGGTATTTCTGAATCAACATATAGAGGAGCTGCATTAGTCGAATTACTTCATACTGCTACATTAGTACACGATGATGTGGTGGATGATGCTTATGAAAGAAGAGGATTCCTTTCTATTAACGCAGTATGGAAAAATAAGATTGCAGTTTTAGTTGGTGATTTCTTATTAGCAAAAGGTTTATTATTGTCAGTTGAACATAATGAATTAAAAATTCTGAAAATTGTTTCAGATGCTGTTCAACAAATGAGCGAAGGTGAACTTTTACAAATCGAAAAAGTTAGAAGACTTGATATTGTTGAAGATATCTATTACGAAATCATTCGTCAGAAAACAGCTTCATTAATAGCTTCTTGTTGCGCTAGTGGTGCCTCATCTGCAGGTGCTAGTGACGATGTAGTTGAAAAAATGAGATTGTTTGGTGAATATATAGGTATGGCATTCCAAATAAAAGATGATTTGTTAGACTTCGGATATGAGGATATTGGTAAGCCTAAAGGAATTGATATTAAAGAGAAGAAAATAACTTTGCCATTAATATATTCTCTGAATAATTCGAATAAATCAACTAAATCAAAAATTATAAAACTAGTAAAGTATCATAACGACGAACCTGAGAAGGTTGATGAGATTATAAATTTTGTAAGATCAACAGGCGGACTTGATTATGCCGAAAAAAAGATGTTTGACTTTCAACAAAAAGCTTTTGAAATATTAAATACTTTCCCTGAATCAGAAACTAAGAAATCACTCGAAGATTTAGTTAAATATACCACCGAAAGAAGAAAATAAACAACATGACGAACGAAACAATGTTTTTTGCAGGCTTTGCAATATTTATATTCTTAATGCTAGCATTTGATTTAGGAGTATTTAACAAAAAAGATCATATCATTAAATACAAAGAGGCTTTAGTGATGAGCTTGATTTGGGTTTGTATGGCTCTTGGTTTTTATGTTATACTAAATACACATGGAGATCTTATACATGGAATTACTAGCTATGATAAAATTGCTGAACTCACTTCAAAATACAAACATAATATTGAGTTAATTCCATCTAATTTTGAAGCTAGTTTAGAAATCTATAGAAGTAATTTAGCACTTGAGTTTATTACAGGTTACTTAATTGAGTATGCATTATCTGTAGATAATATTTTTGTGATTGTTTTGATTTTTACAGCATTCGGTGTTCGTGAAAGATATTATCATAGAGTATTGTTTTGGGGTATACTTGGTGCTGTGTTAATGAGATTTTTATTTATTTTCTTAGGTGCTACTTTGATAAATGAATTTGAGTGGATATTATATCTGTTCGGTGCATTTTTAATTTACACTGGTATCATGATGTTTGTTAAAAGAAATGATGATGAAAAAATTGAGCCCGAAAATCATCCAGTTGTAAAATACTCTTCAAAAATATTTAATGTATTCCCAAAATATGTTGGCAAAAATTTCTTTATAAGAAAAGGAGGGAAGAATATGATTACTCCTTTATTTATCGTGTTAATTGTAATTGAGTTTACAGATTTAATTTTCGCTGTTGATTCAATACCTGCGATTTTTTCTGTTACTAAAGATCCGTATATAGTTTTCTTTTCAAATATCTTTGCAATTTTAGGACTAAGATCAATGTTCTTTTTATTAGTAAATGTAATTCATCAGTTTCATTATTTGAAAGTTGGTTTATCAGTTTTACTTACTTTTATTGGTGTGAAAATGTTAGCCCATGATTGGTTACATTCAATCGGATTTGAAACTATACATTCATTAATAATAATAATATCAATTTTGAGTTTAAGCATTATCGCTTCATTATTATTTCCGAATAAAGAAATTAAACATGCCTAAATATATTTTATATATATTATTCATTTTCGCTTTTCTTACTCAAGCAAAGGCTCAAAACTATCCGATGGTCAATGCACCTAAAAAAGATACATCTGTAGTTAAAGCTGAGAAGCCGAAGAAAAAATTTCTTGAGTATTACATTGGTGATTACAAATTTAAAGAACGCAATAATTATTTTTTGTTTGGTGCTGGTCCGACTTTTTACCCAAATTATAAGAACTTCGTAAATTCAAATATGTCTATCGATTTCCATTTTTTCGATAAAAAAGATAGACAATGGATGCTAGGTTATCAGGCACAAAGTCAAGAGTATTTGATTTTAGGTGGAGCTCTAATTTATTTAAATACGTTTAAGTTTGGTCGTACGGTTTACAGATACGAAAGTCAATATTGGAAATTTGCAGGTGTAATTGCACCTACTTTTAACTTTGCTAGTTATTACCCCTCAGATACCGTTAAGACCTTAAGCGGCAAAACTACCTATGGTGTTGGCATCCAAATTCAACCTGAAATAATTTTTAAACCTGTTTATGATTTTGGTATTGCACTATCTCCATTTGTGAATATTAATACGGTTCAAACAGTGGCAGGACTAACGATTTCAATATACGGTAGTAATGCACTTGTAAAGAAAATGAGATAATAATTCTTTAGAGTAAAAGCAAAATATCATCAAGGTACATGCGATCGTTTGAAAGTCTAGGTACTTTATGTTGACCACCTAATTTCCCTCTACTCTTCATCCAGTTATAAAAAGTATCTTTTTTAGCTACATGAATTTTTGGTGCATGCATTGCCTTGTCTCCTTTACGCTTCGCTTCATAATCTGAATTCAACTTTTTTAATTCATTGTCTAATGTTGAATTAAATAGATTTATATCACTCGGCTCTTTCTCGAACTCTATTATCCATTCATGTCCGCCTGTGTGTGTATCACCAAAATATATCGGACCTGCAGTATAATCTTTTATAATTGCATCACTAACATTACATGCAACAACTAATGCGTTTTCTGCATTGTCGATAATTAATTCTTCACCAAATGCATTGATGAAGTGTTTCGTTCTTCCTGTAATTTGTATTCTATAAGGATTCAAAGAAGTGAATTTTACAGTATCACCAATCATGTATCTCCATAATCCTGCATTTGTACTTATTACAATTGCATAGTTTTTATTTAATTCTACTTCTGATAAACATAGAGATTTTGGGAACTCTTTATGAATTTCTTCCATAGGTATAAATTCATAATAAATCCCATAATCAAGCATTAATAACATTTCTGTTGAATTGATTTGATCTTGTATGCCAAAGAAGCCCTCAGATGCATTATAAGTTTCCAAGTAATACATATTATCACTTGGTATTAATTTTTTAAACTGCTCTCTGTATGGAGCGAAATTTACAGCCCCATGAAAGTACAATTCTAAATTAGGCCATACCTCCAGTAAATTATCTTTACCTGTTATCTCCAATATTCTCTTAGCTAGTATGACTGTCCAGGTTGGCACCCCCGAAATATTTGTAACATTAACTGGTATTGTAGAATGAGCCATCTTTTCAATTTTCTCTTCCCAATTATCCATCAAGGCAATTGACAAATCAGGCGTACGATGAAATTCAGCCCATAAGGGTAGGTTTTTGATTAGTACTGCCGACAAATCTCCATATTGTGAATCTTCATTCAAATGATTTATCTGATGACTTCCACCTAGTACCAAACATTTACCAGTAAATATTTTTGTTTCAGGTCTATTATGGCAATAAATAGAAAGTAAATCTTTGCCACCTTTATAATGACATTCTTCGAGTGATTCTGTACTTACTGGTATAAATTTACTTTTATCGCTAGTTGTGCCAGATGATTTTGCAAACCATTTTATTTCTGAAGGCCATAATACATTTTGCTCACCTTTTAACATACGTTCAATAAAAGGTTTTAATGTATCATAGTTTTGAATTGGAATTCTACTTTTAAATTGTTCTACAGTTTGTATGCTTTTGAAGTCATACGTTTTACCCCATTCAGTATTCTTTGCATTGTATATTAATGAATGCAACCATTCTTCTTGAACTTCATTCGGATATTTCATAAAGAATTCAATTTGATGAATTCTCTTCTTCATAATCCACGATAATATAGAGTTAATGAATTCCATTAGAATTTAAAATGTTTTTTGTCTTAATACGAAGTTCTTTCCTAAATAAACTCTTCTTACTTGTTCGTCGGCTGCAAGTTCTTCTGCTGAACCTGATTTTAATATTGATCCTTCAAAAAGTAAATAAGCTCTATCAGTGATTGATAATGTCTCTTGTACGTTATGGTCTGTAATTAATATGCCGATGTTTTTATTTCTAAGTTTAGAAACTATTGATTGAATTTCTTCAACCGCTATTGGGTCAACCCCGGCGAATGGTTCATCTAATAAAATGAAATTCGGATTCGCTGCTAATGCTCTAGCAATTTCAGTTCTTCTTCTCTCTCCTCCAGATAGCAAGTCTCCTCTGTTAGTTCTTACTTTATGTAAGCTAAACTCATCGATCAACTCTTCTAATTTATCTTTCTGCTCTGTTTTAGATAGAGTGGTCATTTGAAGTATCGCTAGAATATTTTCTTCTACAGTTAATTTTCTAAATACTGATGCTTCTTGAGCTAAATAACCTATACCTTTTTGAGCTCTTTTATACATGGGCTCATCAGTAATCTCTTCATCGTTTAAAAATATTTTTCCTTGATTAGGTTTAATTAATCCAACAATCATGTAGAATGAAGTAGTTTTACCGGCACCGTTCGGACCAAGTAAGCCCACAATTTCACCCTGTTTTACATGAAATGAAACGTCGTTTACAACTGTTCTCTTTTTGTAAGTTTTAATTAAATGCTCTGCTCTTAATTCTAACATTATTTAACTCTAATATCTTTAACGTTTAATTGAATAGTTGTTTTATCTCTCCAAGTATTTTCTTCAATTGAATAGCAAATATCAAATGATTGTACATTTTGTAATTTCTCATAATAATGACCTAAGCCATAGGCGATGCATTCAAAAATATAACTACCATTTTGAACTATTGAAAATTTTAAGTGATTTGAAACTTGTTTACCAACCACTCTTAAATCACCTGCTAACTGAACATTGCTAGAAATAAATACAGGCTTTGAATTACCCGGACCGAATGGTGCGAATTGTTTTAGAATTCTGTAAAACTTTGCATTGAATTCTATTAAGTTTAGTTCAGATTCTATTTCTATTTCTTGTTGTAATGAATTTACATGTATTGTATTAGAAACTATTTCTTCAAATCTATCAATAAATGTAGGGATGTTTTCAATCTTCATTGTCAAACCGGCTGCGTACTTATGCCCTCCATATTGTTCTAACAGATCACTGCATGAACTTATCGCTTCATAAATATCAAAACCATTTACTGATCTTGCTGAACCTGCTGCATATCCGTTTGACTCAGTTAAAATAATAGTAGGTCTATAATATTTATCAATCAATCTCGAGGCAACAATTCCAATAACACCTTTATGCCACTCACTATTAAAAAGTACAGTTGACTTTTTATTTTTCAACTCAATATCATTTTCTAATAATTCTATCGCTTCAAGTGTAATAGATTGATCGAACTCTTTTCGTTCTGTATTCTTGATGTCTACAATCTCACAAAGTCTTTTAGCTTCTTCATATGATTCAGCAATTAATAAAGCAACTGCATGTTGAGCATGGTCAATTCGGCCTGCTGCATTAATTCTCGGACCTATAAAAAATACGATTTCGTTTATGCTTAATTCTTTGCAATCAGTCTTTTCTATTAATGCTTTTAATCCTGGTCGAGGTGAGTTATTCAAATACTCTAATCCTAAGTACGCAAGTGTTCTATTTTCACCTGTTACAGGTACTATATCTGAGGCAATACTTACAACAACTAAGTCTAATAATTTAAGTATACTTTCTAGAGGGATGTTCTCAACTTGACAATATGCCTGCACTAATTTGAATCCGATACCACAACCTGATAATTCTTTAAAAGGATATTCACAATCGAGACGTTTCGGATCAAGTACAGCATAAGCTTGTGGTATTTCAGCACCAGGTAAATGATGGTCACAAATGATAAAATCAATACCTAAGCTCTTTGCATAATTAACATGATCTATAGATTTAATTCCACAATCTAATGCAATGATTAATGAACATTTATTTTCATTGGCATAATCAATACCTGCAATAGAAACGCCATAGCCTTCTTTGTATCTATCGGGTATATAAAAATCGATATTTGAATAAATTGGCTTAAAGAATGAATATACCAATGAGACTGATGTTGTGCCATCAACATCATAATCACCATAAATTAATATTCGCTCATTTTTTTCGATTGCTTTTTGAATTCTTTCAATAGCCTTGTCCATATCTTTCATTAAGAAAGGATCATGAATATGCTCTGCCTTAGGTCTAAAAAATTCTTCTGCTTCTTTGAAATTTGATACCCCTCTATTAACTAATAAAGTGGCTATGATTGAAGTAATGTTTAACTGATCGGCTAGTTGTGTTATGATATGCTCATCAACTGCCCTATTTTCTACCCACCTTTTTTCCATATCTTTGTGATCAGTAATTCTATTTTATATAATTATTTATAGAACGAAAGATAAAAAAAATATTAGATTTTATTGATAAATGTCGAAAGTATATAGTTTAAGTGAAGGTAGTTATTCGGTCGATCATACTAAGAAGTTCATTCCTTTTGACCCTACAATACATTCCAAATTAGATCGTAAAGGCTCATTATTTGTTGAAGTTCAGCCTTTTTTAATTGAAATTGGCTCTGACTTAATATTGCTCGACACCGGATTGGGTTATACTGACGAAAGAGGGGAGATGTGGATTCACAATAAACTTAAATCATTGGGTTTTGAGCCTAATGATATTACTATGGTTTTAATGAGTCATCTTCATTTTGATCATTCTGGAGGTATTGTAAAACGTCAAAATGCTAATATTGAAATGGCATTCCCTAATGCAAGTTATTTTGTACAAGAAGAGGAGTTGAATTTTGCCTTGACTAAAGACTCTAGCTCTTATCACAAAGATATTATGGAGTGTTTGAGGAGATATTCTGGACTTGAGTTGATAAATGGTAATGGTATGATTAATTCAATGATTGAATATGAATTAACAGGTGCTCATTGTCCGTATCATCAAGTATTTAAAATTAATGCTGGTGATGAAATCTACTTTTTTGGTGGTGATGTAATGCCAGAAGCTATGCAAGTGGTTCATAAAATGATAGCTAAATATGATTTCGACGGCAGAAAGAGTATGGAGCTACGTGAGAAGTATGCTAATGATGCAATATTAAATAATTGGAAATGCTTAATGTATCATGACATTAAGTTCCCAATAGTTAAGTTTGAAAATTTTGAGGATGCTATTAGAATAGTGAAATAAGTGCGATAATTATTTTGTCGCATTATTATATATCTCTAATATTTTATCTCGCATCAATGGTTTAGATATAAAATCTTTAACAGACTTGTATTGTCTTGATTTGGCAATATCATCTTCATAAACCGAAGATGAAACCATGTAAATATTGCAATTGTCTTTGACTTCTTCTGGTAACAATTCAAATTCTTCTAAAAATTCCCATCCATCCATCACTGGCATATTAATATCTAGAAAAATTACCGATGGTATTAATGCTTTATTAGATTCAATTTTTGCTTTTAAATATTCAATGCCTTCTAATCCATTCAATACACTATCGACATTATCTGTTATATCAAGTTTATTTAATGTATTAACTACGATAAAGTTGTTAACAGTATCATCATCAACTAATAAAATATTATTTATTTTCTTAGACATCTTGATTTTCTTTTTTTATTGAAACAATAAATAGCGCACCTTCATTCGGAATACTACTTACATCTATCTTTCCATTTAAGGCTTCTATTTGTGTTTTAATTAAATATAGACCTAAACCTTTACCTTCTATGTTGTGATGTACTCTTTCGTATAATTTAAAAATTTTCTCACCATATTTATTGGAGTCAAAACCGATACCATTATCCTTGACTCTCAAATATACATATTCATCATCTTCAGTTGTGTTTATTTCAATTTTCAACCTACGATCATGGGATCTATATTTGATAGCATTCGTGATTAAATTCTGAATAACACTCTCTAATACACTTCTAATATATATAATTCTATCTGCTTTATCGAAATTAAGTACAACTTCTGCATCAACTTTAATTAACTGCGTTTCTAAGTTTGAAAGTACAGATTTTGCGCATTCTGAAATATTAATTCTTTTCTTTTCTGATAAAGTTATTTTTTTAGCAGATACGACTTCTATTAAATCGTTTAATGTACTTTCTAATCTTTGTACAGATAAATCAATTTTATCAATAATCGCTAGGTTATCATTTTCCACTAAACTTGATTTATCAATCATGTTCAAAAGACTTACAATGTTTACAACTGGTGCACGCAAGTTGTGAGAAGTTATATATGCAAATTTTTCTAACTCTCTGTTAGTGTACATTAATTCTTCTGTAATTTGTCGTAACTGTAATTCTTTACGTTTTAACTCATCAATATCTATGTGTATACCTATTAAACGAGTAGGTTTGCCTGCATGGTCTCTCGAGACAATTTTACTTAATGATAGTATCCACTTCCATTCTCCTTTTGCTGTTATTAATCTATGTTCATAGTTATCGTAAACAGTTTTTCCTTCATGGTGTGATTTTATAGATTCATCAATTCTTTCGTAATCTTCGGGATGAATAAGTTTTCTCCATCCTTCATAATTAGGTTCTATTTCATTGGCTTTGTAGCCCAACATTTCTGACCAAATTGAATTTCTATATACATATCCCGTTTGAATGTTTGAATCCCAAATACCTAATCTAGCTGCTTGCAATGCTAATTCTAATCGCTCTTCACTACGCTTTGCTATTAGCTCAGCCTCTTTACGGGTTGCAACTTCTCTCTCTAATTCTATAGTTCTTTTCTTGATTTTTAAATGTAATTGTCTATTCCAAATAAATATTAATAATAGTGTAATTGCGACAATTGCGATTAAATAATATACTATGTTTACAAGGTTATTATACTTGTCTTCTGGCGTGTCAACAAATACAAAATTTTTAAAATCGTGTGTATTATTTATAACACCAAATTCTTTGTATTTATTAATCATGTTCTCTAATCTCGTACGATTAATATGTCCGATTTCTACAATGTCTGACTTTACCAAATCTTGCATTGCGATTGCCTCGTACATTAAATGCTCACTGGTAATTCCTCTCTCTTTTACACCTGGTAATGTAAGTATGTAATTGCTGATCTCTTCAGTATGAGTCATTGCATATTCCCATCCCTTAATTGTCGCATCTCTAATAGCTTTTGCTCTTTCCGGGTGATCATTAATTTCTTTTTCGGTTGTAAATAATAAATCACCGTAGAAATCAATGCCATAATTCATTGGTCTTATCAGATTTAATTCTACACCATTTTTATTTAACTGAAATGGTTCAACCGATATATAACCTGTCATTGCATCAGCATAGCCATTGGTGATATCTTTGTTCTGCCAAGTATGATTGATAATATTTACTCTTGAAATATCAATGCCACTTTTTTGTAACATCGCTTTCAATTGTACATATCCTTGTTCATTCGAAGACATCAATTTTTTACCAATCAAATCTTGCGGACGAATTATGTTTTTGTCTTTCTGACTAATAATTACATATGGAGAATGTTGAAAGATTGCAGCCAATAATACAATGGGTTTACCTGTAGCTCTACTCTCAATTAGATCTGATGCCGAAATACCATATTCCGCTGAATCTTTAAGTACATACTGAATAGGGGCAGAGTACGCACTCCCTTCTATAATTTCAACATTAAGTCCGGCTTCTTTATAATACCCTTTAATTACAGCAGCATAGTACCCAGCAAATTGAAATTGATGGCGCCATTTTAATTTGATTTTTACATTCGAATGCTCGCCAAGAATATCATGCGAATTTGCATTTTGAAATGCAAAAATACATACAAACGTAAATACAAATATTTTGCTCAAGAATGAGCTTATGGTTTTATTCATTTTATTAAAGGCATTTAAAAGTACTAAAATTACCATAAATAAAAAAGGAGGCCTATTTTAATAAGCCTCCTTTTCAAATTATTGCCTGATTAATTATTTAGTTTTAGATGCTGATGCAACTAAATTTACTTTTAATTCAAACTCATCATCAATTGCCTTATCACCAATACCTTCAATAAATGATTTTGAACCATACTTAATATCGTATTTAGTTCTATCAATTTTGATAGTAGCGATAGCTACAATGATATTACCTTTCTTGCTGATTGAAGCAGGGAAAGAAATTGGTTTAGTAATACCTTTGATTGTTAAGTTACCTTCAATTGTAGTGTTACCAGCTGATTCAACAACTTTAGTGATTTCAAATTTTGAAGAAGGATTGTTTTCTACACTGAAGAAATCATCTGATTTTAAGTGACCTACTAATTTACCATTCCACTCACCTGTTAAATCTAAACAAGCAATACTTGTCATGTCTACAGTAAATGAACCACCTGTGATTTTCTCACCTGTTACTACTAAGTTGCCGTTTGTTAATGCAACTGTACCATTGTGCTGACCAGTTACTTTCTTTGCTAACCACTCAACTTTACTTTTGCTAGCATCTACCTTGTAGCTAACATTTTTACTTGGCTTCGCTGCGTAAACATTCACTGCTGCAAATACCATTAAGCCTAATACTAATTTTTTCATAACGTTTAAAAGATTTAAGTACAAAATTAATGTTTAAACATATAAAAAAGAAGAATAGTTTTGTAAAATGTCAAAATAAATGTAAAAAGCTGTAAATGAGATTATTATTTTTTTATAGCCTTAATATAAACGCTTATAAAGAACCTTGGATCTACAGAGCTGCTGATTTGTTCTTTAGAATCGTTTGAAAGACTTGCTTGAGAGGTTGCGATGTTAAATTCTTCTCTATTCACTTGAATATCTAAGGCTTTTCCATCAAATCCGTTTTCATTCAATAAGCCTTCTACTAAAAAATTAATAGGTCTTTTTATACCCTTAATAGTTAAAAAGCCACCTACCTGATATTTTTCAGCTGCAACTTTTTTACTAGTAGTTATTTCTAAGATCGCACTGTTGTGGGCATATATGTCTAGAAAATCTTTCGATTTTAAAAAGTTCATAGCCTGCATACTCAATACCCCTGGAGGCAGTGAACTGATGGTTACAGTATTCATATCCATGTTAAAAATGGCTGACACTAAATCTTTGTTCTTAAAAAACAATCTACCACTTCTAAGCTGGATGGTACCATTTTGTGGACCTTTCGTTGTATTTACGTTCCATCTTATTTCAGAATTTTTGTTGTCTAACTTATACTCTGTAAGTCCGTTTCTTACCGGTGGAACATAAACCTCCACAACGTCCACTTCTTTTTGTTTTGCTTTTTTTGTAGAGTCTTGAGCATAAGTTGAACTTACAATAAGTCCGAATAATAAAACTAAAATCGCTATACGCATAGGGTAATACTTTTAAAAAAATAAAGAGGTATCTAATAGTAGATACCTCTCAAATATATTAATTATTTATAATAAAAATTATTCAGCATAGCTTTCAATTGGCGGACAAGCGCAAACCAATGTTCTATCGCCATAAGTATCATTTACTCTTGCAACAGATGGCCAGAACTTGTTGTTCTTAACCCATGATAGTGGGTAAGCTGCTTTCTGACGTGTATATGCATGTGCCCACTCATTACCTGTAATTACAGCTGCTGTATGTGGTGCATTTTTTAATACGTTATCTGATTTATCAACTGAACCGTTTTCTACTTCTGCAATTTCATTTCTAATACCAATCATTGCATCACAGAAACGATCTAATTCTGATTTTGGTTCTGACTCAGTTGGCTCGATCATTACTGTACCTGCTACTGGGAACGAAACTGTAGGAGCATGGAAACCATAGTCCATCAATCTCTTCGCGATATCAGTTACTTCAATACCTGCATTCTTAAATGAACGGCAATCTAAAATCATCTCGTGTGCACAACGTCCATTTGAACCTGAGTACAATACAGGGTAATGACTTTCTAATCTTGCTTTAATATAATTAGCATTTAATATTGCATACTTCGTTGCATTCGTTAATCCCTCGCCACCCATCATTGCGATGTATGCATGTGAGATTAATAAAATACTTGCTGAACCCCATGGAGCTGCAGATACTGCAGGTATAGCTTTCTCGCCACCTGTTTGTACTATTGCATGTCCAGGTAAGAATGGTGCCAAGTGTTTTGCAACACCGATCGGACCCATACCAGGGCCACCACCGCCGTGTGGTATACAGAATGTTTTATGCAAGTTCAAGTGACATACGTCTGCTCCAATATTTGCTGGTGAAGTTAAACCCACCTGAGCATTCATATTTGCACCATCCATATAAACCTGACCGCCAAATTCATGAACGATCGCACATATTTCTTGAATTGATTCTTCAAACACACCGTGTGTTGATGGGTAAGTAACCATCAAGCATGCTAAATCATCTTTGTGTTCAATTGCTTTTGCTCGTAAATCTTCAACATCAATATTACCTTTTTCATCACACTTAGTAACGATGATCTTGAATCCAGCCATCGCTGCCGAAGCCGGGTTAGTACCATGTGCCGATGAAGGAATCAATGCAACATTACGATGCCCTTCGCCTTTATCTTTTAAGTATTCACGAATTACCATTAAGCCAGCATACTCACCTTGTGCACCTGCATTTGGTTGTAAACTCATCGCATGGAAACCAGTGATTTCGCATAATGCTTTTTCTAACTCATCAAAAATTTGCATGTAACCGCCCACTTGATTGATTGGTGCAAATGGGTGTAACTTACCAAACTCAGGCCATGTTACAGGTATCATTTCAGTTGTCGCGTTTAACTTCATAGTACATGAACCTAAAGCAATCATTGAGTGACATAAAGAAAGATCTTTTGCTTCTAATGATTTTATATAACGCAACATCTCATGCTCTGAATGGTATGAGTTGAAAATAGGG
>JACCDI011020520.1_pt1 | contig 18495 bp, 11 predicted proteins | sample 7442791 | NCBI WGS metagenome assembly JACCDI01 (sample SAMN15323434, study PRJNA562643) | freshwater metagenome | isolation source: river surface water | place: USA:Blue River Watershed | collected 2017-08-15
TCCGTCGAGTGGGGTTACGAGATTCACAGCCTCACCATCGGGCCACGTAACTGGGCGAAGATTCAGGCTGGCAAGGAATGGGGTGCCGCCGGGGATACCTACTACTACGAAGGCGAGCGCTTCGGCTGCTACTGGAGTTTCAACGGCCGCGGAGAGCCCGGCTCACTCATCGTCAGCTACGGCAATGACGGTGGCGAGGGCTACTGCGGTGAGTGGGCGGACGTCGACATTACCGAGCACTACGCTTGACCCATGCGCCTCACGCTCCGCACCGGCTCTAACGACGAGCAACTTGAGTCTTTCCGGCCGACCAAACGACTCCGCTGGGAGATGGTCACTTCCGGCGAATGGTCCCAGTCGCCGTTCCATGGCGGCCGGATCGTTTACGAAGTCGCTCAAGCCGCTCCGGACACTTGGCTGCTCCAGGCCTGCGAATGGTCCGACGAGGAAGCAGACTGGGATGATCCGACGGACTACGAACGCATTGTCGCCGTCCTGGAGTCAGCCCCGGCAGGGCTCACGCCAGCTGCGGCCGCCCGCCACCTTTACGAGGCTTGGCGTGCCTCCGGAGAGGCCAAGGTCATTACCGAGACCTACCTGGATGGCTTGCTCGATGAAGCCACGGCCGAGGAAGAGACCGAAGTCGGCTCTCTTTACGACCTTCCGGACGTCGAAGCCCGCCGTCAGGCCATCGCTGACGATCTGGCCAAGAAGGACCGGAATTATGCCGACATCGATGGCCTTGAGCTAGCCGATCAGCTGGGCGTGACGCCCGGGGATGCCGGCGACCGTATTCACCTTTGCGCCATCGACGAGGACGCGACGGACGAGTGGCTCCGCGAGGAACTCTCGCAGGGCGAAGGAGACGGCTCGTTGCTGCTGGAAAAAATCCTCTCCACCACCCGCCGAAAGGACCTCCGACGCTATCTTGATAAAGTCGAAGAAGGCGAAGACGTGGATGAGTTCCCCGTGACGCCACGGGAGCTCAAGAAACTGGCCCCCTTGTATGCCCGGAAGCGGCTCGAGGATGGGGAGATCGACAAAGCCTGGTCGTACGACGACGTCGTCGCCCCGGATGGCACCAAGCTCGTCTTCACCTTCGACATCGGCGAAGACGGCGAAGTCGAAGGATGCCTAGCTACACCCTATGACGGCTGCCTCGAGCCTGACCCGAAGGATTACGCCTGGGAGTAAACCCTTCGATTTAAGAAATAATGGGGTCTGACCCCATTAAGAGGGTCTGACCCCATTATTGTTACCCATGAGTGCCCCGCGTTTCTATAACTCCTATCAGGATCAGGATCCCGGACTGACGCCGAAGTCTACGCGGCTCGCTTTCAAAGCCATGATCTACCATGGCATGGGACATCAGGAGAACCAATGGATCCGAATCGGAGCGGACGACACCAAGCAGTGGGACGTCCTCTGGCTACGCACCGATTGGGATGAAGGCATTGTACCCCTTGTCTGGATGGCCAAAGGCACGCTCCGCGGCCGGGCGCTCTGGACCGGGCTCGTCCATGCCTGGTTCCTCGGCAGCAAGCTCGGCCAACAAGCCGACGCGCCGCCTTACGACGAATACGCCACCGCGCCGAATGCCCTGCTAGACGAAGCCTCCGTCCAAGCCATCGCCGACCAAGTGTGGCCCGAGGAGGAAGAGACCGATGAAGATGATGCGTAGGCGCGAAGCCAAGGGGGCCAGCCGTTACCGAACACCCTGATACCAATAATGCCTAGTTAGCCCCTGAGGCTACCCAACCGGCGTAAACCGATCACCGCCGCAGATTGGACAATTGCCATCGTAATAACTGCCAATCCGCGACCCTCTCGCAATTTCAAAGCAGGTGACGCAGGCGAAATCGTAGTTGGAATACATCACCTGCGCAGCCGTATACTCGGTGGCGGACCGGAAGACATCCTCAACCTGCTTATCTACGCTGCGCTGGTATGGTCCGCTTAAGCCGAGAGTTCGCCTTTGGTATCTTTCTCGGCTAGCCTTGCTGCCTTTGAAGAGAAAATACTCCGTTAACTTGACCCACTCCTTGCTCTCGGCGTCGAGATAGCAGTCGTCCAACGAAAGCTTTCCGGCATCAATCTTACGGGCGATACCGACCCGCGTGAAACGTCCCTTTAACGGGACGCCATCTTTCATTACCTTATAGGTCGTCCGCTGACTGGCAGCGCTGACCTTGACCGCCCTCCGAACGGACTTGGCAGTGCGTTTACTTGGACGAGTTTTCTTATGTCCACGGGACGTGACCTTGGACGTAAGTTGTGTCAAGGGCTTCCAACTCGCATCACGCGGATCTTTGAAGCGGTCGTCTTTCAAGAAACGGCTAGCTTTCAGACCGGCGGCAATTTCATCCCTGGAAAAACGGCCCAACACCTCCCCTTCCCGCAGAATTGTGAAGTATTTCTTAGGCCTTCCCATGCCTTAAGTGAATAAACTGCGAAAATGACATCAAGACTCAATGAATTAGCCCTGACCCATGCTCTCCTAGAAACGTATTTACAGGCACACTGGCTGAGCGAGAATCACGAACCCAAACATGCCGACCCTGAGTCAGTTGCTCGCCGGCGAAACGCCTGACTCGACGAAGTCGTTCGGCGATTACTTTGATTACATCAAGAAGTCGCTCGCCATCATCGAAGCGGTGCGGGTCGACCCGGTATGCGGCTGGAAGCAAGTCGACGCGGATGAGTATCAACTCGTTCCACCGAAGGACGTCAGTGACCCAGAAGCCTGGCAGGAGAAGACCCGGAAGGCGCTGCGCATGGCTGGCAGTAGCATCCGCGTCTACCACGTTAAGGAGGAGGACATCGATTTCAGCGGTCGCGCTCCTTGGCTCAGTTTCAAGATTAAGGAGGAACAAGAGTGTGAAGTTGGCGATTGTGATGCCGATGAACTCACCCTGCAGCTCGACCCGCCCCCGGCGGCGGACGAACGCCTCTTCCTGGAACTCGACGATCGCACCTTCAAGGCCCAGAGGAGCGCCCTCCAGACGCTGCAGAAGACCCCCAAGCCGGAGCACCACCCCCTGCTTCGGCTCTTCTCGAGCGAGGGCTGCCAGGATGATCGCTGGCCGGACTTCGCCAGCGGACGATCGCCCGACCCGAAGTGGCAGATCATCGACCCGACCTATCCGGGGGCCGAGGCCCAGATCGACTTCATCAAAGCGGCGATGCACACGCCCGACTTCGTGTTGCTCAAAGGCCCGCCTGGCTCAGGGAAGACGACGGCCATCTCCGAGCTAGTCATCCAGATGGCGGCTCAACGCCCAGGAGCCCGCATCCTCCTGACCGCTTCGACGCACGTCGCCATCGACAATGTTCTCGAGAAGCTGGCGGATCACGCCGCGGACGTGACCTGCTTACGCATCGCTTCGGATAATACCTCCAAGCGCGTCGAACATCCCAAGGTGCAGGATATGTTGCTCAAGCGAGTGGTCCGCAAAGAGCACCAACGTCTCCTCGGCCTCCACTCTTCGCCCAAGACGGCGGCCGAAAAAGCCTTCCGCGGGCTGCTCGACGGCAAGCAAGGCGAAGAGGAGCTCCGTAAGGTCATCCTGCTGAGCGCGACCTTGGCGGCGGGGACCCCCCAGGGCATCCTCCAGCACCCCGCCATCAAACCGAGCAAGGACAGCGCTTTCGCGATTCCACCCTGCTTCTTTGACATGATCATCGTCGACGAGGCGTCGAAGACGTCGCTGCTGGAATTCCTGATTCCCGCCGTCCACGCGCGCACCTGGGTGATCGTCGGCGATGACCGGCAGTTACCGCCCTACATGGGTCGGCCGGAGGTAGGGGCCGGACTCTTTGCCCTCGCCCCTGACGTTCCCGAGAAAGCCATCGAGGAAGCGGCCGGCAATCTGGTCCGTTGGCGGGAGTTCTTCTTCCAGCAGCTGGACGAGCATAAGCTGCGGATCGCTGATCCGGAACTCGAGAGCGCGGCCCGCCTCCTCCGCAAGATCTGCTTACCCTCGGTCTATGGTCTCCTGGCGCAGGGGCATGGCCAAGGCGGCGAACCCACGCCCTTGACGCAGGGACTCCCCCGAGATGCGCTCCGCCAGCGCTCCTTCGCCCTGACCCATCAAAATCGGATGCATCCCGAGATTTCGGCTTTCCCGCGCCAAGCCTTTTACAGCACGGCGCAGGCCTCAGGGGAACCGCTGCTACAAGATAGCCCGAACGTCCGCCAACGTCCTTGGCCGCTCGCGAATCTCTTTACCCACCGCAGCATCTGGGTGAACGTGCCGACCCCGCCGAATCAGACGAGCGAAGACGGCCGCCGCCAGGAGTCCAATCCCGCCGAAGCGTTCATCATCGCCCGCTATATCCTCCAAGCCGCGCAGGCGCATCCGCAAGCGAGCATGGCGGTCATCAGTTTTTACAAAGCCCAACTTAAACTCATTCGGAAGACCATCGAGAAGCTGGCCGAGGACAACGGCGTCTCGCCGCCCAAGCATATCGAGCATCTGACCGTCGACAGCTGTCAGGGTCGGGAAGCCGATATGGTCTTCGTCTCCTTCACTTTCGCCGGCGGGAGCCGCTTCGTCCGCGATCCGAATCGTCTCAACGTCGCCCTGACGCGCGCCCGCCATCAGCTCGTTTTGGTCGGCAACCGGGACGGCATGCTGCGCAAGGCCGCAAAGCCGGGGGAAGAGCGCAACTACCTAGCCGAACTCGCCCAACATCACCGGGAACGCCAAATGACTCCGACGCCCTTGTTGGAAGAATTTTACGCCGAGCGTCAGCGCGGTCCCGCCCGGCACGATACCTACCGACCGAAGCCCTCGACTCAGTCCAATCCGCGCAAACCTTCCGCTCGCCCTCCGACCGGCCCGCTCGATAACCCTTTCAATCGCCTGGATCCGGGTGACTTCCGGCCGTGAAGATTAGCATCGAACGATCAATCAACATCGCACTCTGCGGGTTCTTTGGGCAAATCGCCCAATACCGGGAAGCGCCGCTCCACCAGGTCTTCCTGCAGGCCATCATTGATCAGCCCGGCATCACCCCCTCGAAGCTGGTGAAGCTCTTTGGTCTGCCGGCTCCGGCCTGCCGGCAGGTGCTTCGCCCCCTGGCGGCCGCCGGCCTTCTGGAGCCAGCGGCGTACCGGGACGATTCGGCGTTGTATGCGACGTCTTCGGCGACAGCTGAAAAAACCCTCCCGGTCGACTTGCTGGAAGGAGATTGGCTCGGCTTGGTCACCACTGAACCGTTCGCCGGACAGCTGCTGCTCGGAGTCATGCCGGCCAGTCGTTTTAACTTTAATCCCCAATCGGTCGATGCCATGCCCGCCTTCGCCTGCTTAAGAGGCAAGGCTTTTACCGCGGTCGGAAGTTACGATTATCAGCAGGAGGGTCGCACCGATGCCCACGCCAAAGGCTCTTTCCGCCAAGGGATGCTGACATCGGTCAACCTGGAAGCGATTGCCTTACTGGATAATCTTCCAGGCATCATCTCGCATGATGCCCGGGGGAGCACCTTGATGCTACGACACCAGGAAGCGGGCCTATCGATCGACTTGAAACTCCATTCGTCGGAGGTCCGACCGGATATCGAGAGCCTCGGCCTCATGGCCATTAAACGCCACAATGGTCGCACCGGGGAGAAGTACGGCACGGAACCGGTCCTGCGGAAAACCTTCGCGGCGATGTCGAATGCCGAGAAGCAGACCGGTCGAGGGGCCATTTACGAAGAGATGGGAGAGCTGCGGGTGAAGATCGACGACCTCCGCGTCCTGCCCGCCGACCAGCCCTCTTACGAAGCCTGGGTCGGCTATGGCTTCGAGCAGCGCCTCCAAGGGTACGCCCAGACGCCGCAACTGACTAAGTATCTCCAAGACAGCATCGCCTTCGTGGATGCCCAGGGCTTCCTGAAACCGAAACTTCCTCAGCTCATCGAACGGCTGGGCGGTAAATCTAAAATGTTCGCCTCCGCGCTCGCCGACTGGCCGGACGTCTCCGCATGAGTCGCCGCCTTCGCCTGAGCGCGGACTTCGCGCCGCCCCCCTTCCTCCCCGCCATCCGGACCGATGCGCTCTTGCCCAAGGTCGAGAAGAAGCCGCCGCTGCTCCGCACGGCCGGCCAGTTGGAGCAGCTCTTCGGACCGCATCTCGCCGCCACCAAGGAAACCGCCGTCATCAGTTCTTTTCTCCTCTCCCGCGAGACGCTCATCGACGCGGCGGAAGTCGCGCATGGTCGCGGCGCCCGGACTTACTGGCTCACCTGTGATGCGCGCCTGGCCCAGATGTTCGACGAGTCGACGTCGGCCCAGCGCATCAAGCAGGATATGGCGCTTTACCAGGAATTCGGCCTCCTCGCGGAAGCGGCCGTGGTGCGTATCGGCTCCTTCCATGCCAAGTTCCTGCTGGTCGATCCCACCACGCCCAACCGGAAAGGATGGCTCACTTCGGCGAACCTGGTCTCCGCGGCGTGCGATCAAAACGTCGAGTTCGTGACCGAGCTGACCGGGCGGGAAATCGCCCTGCTCTATCAGGTGACCCGCTATGCCTTCTGGCACGAAGCGAACACCGAGGTCATGACGGATGGCTCCCTGAAATCAGTCCCCTGTCCGGTCCAGTTCCCGCTCCCACCTAAAGACGCGGAACTACTCTGGACGGTGGGCACCAAGGCGCACAGCTTGCGAGAAGCCGCCTTCGAGATCGTTGAGTCAGCGAAAAGCTCGCTGACCCTGTGTGGTTATACCTGGCAGCAGAACCACCCGCTTTTGATGAAGGTAGCCAAGAAGGCCCGGGAAGGGGTAGACGTCCGGATCTTCGTGCGGGAGACTAACGAGGCGAAGCGCCATCCGACGAAGGTGCTCAATGCCCTCCTCGAAGCCGGCGCGAAGATCTACAGCGTGCCCGGGCTGCACGCCAAATTCCTGCTCAACGAGAGGGATGGATTCATGGGCACGGCCAATTTCGCCGCCAAGGGGCTGGATGACGGGTACGAGATTGGCCTGCGCCTCCGCGACGATCGTCTAGAGCAAGCTCGAGCGGCGCTCAGCTGGATGCAGAACGCCGCGACCGAGGAAATCTCCTTCCAGTCGCTCATCGGCCCCGCCGATTTCCAATCCGGCCGTCAGTTCCAGCACCCCGCCCGTCCCGAAATCATCTACCGCCTCGAGGAACGTCGGGCTCTACCGACACGTCAGCTCGTGGCGAGCTGCGCGAGCAAACTGGCCGCTGAAGCTCAGGCCGAACTCGACCTGGCGGAAAGCCGCTTGGCTCAGACCAAGAATCCGCGCGGCGAATGGTGCACCGAAGAAGGCCTCCACGTGAAGCTCTACCGGGAGATCAATGTATCCGTCGAGATGTCCGCACCCACGGTACCGTTGAAGCTCCGGGACGGCAAGCTCCCCAAGGAAGAACCGCAACTCGTGAAGCATGCCGGTAAGCGCTGGGTAACCATTCCCTTCAGCGAGGGCGACACCGCCCTGATGGAGGCCGCTCTCGCCTTAGCCCAAAAGGAAAAGTGCTCCGTCGCCTACTGGGACAAGAACCCCTGATCAGCTCTTCGTGTTCCGCTGGTGCGGGCCGATGTAGCCGATGACCCACAAGTTCTTGCTGTCGTCCCAAAGGAACCCGATCCGGATCATGTTCGCCGGATCCGCGCCGACCCCGAACTTAAGGTGCTGCTCGGCATAGGCCTTCTTGCCGCTGGCCAGCGCATAATCAACGCGGTACCACTCTTCATAACGACCGAGCGTCGTCACGGTCTGATTGCCCGCGTAAGACCAGTTCGGCAGCACCTTCTTCAGGCTCTCTTCCGGCATGCCGATCGCCTTGCTGAGAGCCTTCGACTCCCAGAACGGGCCGGCCAGCCAGCGGAACGCCGTGAGGACATCGGTGGGATGGGCGAACGGCGATTCCAAGTCCGACTTAGAGTTGAGGGCAAAGACCATCTTGCCGGCCAACTCCTTCTGCGCGACTTCCACAGCCTCGGTCAGTGAATTCACTTCCGGGACATAACGTAAAGCCGTGCGATAGGGTTCACCGGCGCGAACCCGACGCATGCCCTCGGAGGCGATGCGGCGCCATTCACGGAGGATGGTGACTTCGTCCCAGAGCTTCTCATTCTCGGACTCGAGTCCTTTGACCCGCTTCTCCAAGTCATCGACGTCCTTTACATAGTCGTCGCACAGCTTGTCCTTCTCCGCTTCCAGCGCCTGCACCCGGGCCTGTAATTTATTCGTGTCCTGGGCCAAGGCGTCCGTCCCTCCGGGGCCGGACTTCGCCGAAGATTGCAGCTTTTGCAGTTCCCCCGCGCGGACCATGCCTTCTACGTCCTGCCAGAAGACAAAGCCGGGGTAAGGGCGATGGGCGCTGACTTCAGCCAACTGACCCACGACATTGTCAATGAAGCCAACCGCCTTCTTGGACTCCAGGGACGTCTGGATGCTTTCCACCGACAGCAGTGGATGGGCGTAGGGGTTGGCTTCGCGCGTAAAACCGGGGCGATAGATACGGATCGAGCCACCCCAGCAGACCAAGCGATTCGAGCCGACCGCAGCCTCCAGCGCGAAGGTCGTATCCCATGACTCCGCGACCATCACGTAAGCCAAGGAGCCCAATTTCCGCGCCCAGAGCTCCGGCTCGACCAGCAACTGGCCGTCGCGATTTCGGGTGATGAGGACCACCGCATGCTGGCGACTGGGCGACACCAGGAAATCCACGAAGCCATCGACCTCGGCTTTCTTCAGTTCGTAAGGCTTCTCTGAAAGAGGACGGCTGGCCTGCGCATCTTTTCCGCCAAAGCGACGGAGCATCTCAATGACGATGTTCGGCTGGCTGGAACGTCGCGTGATCGGTTCGCCGCGATCCTCGACCCAAGCGACGCCAACCTCGCAGGTGAAGCGGGTAGCTGCCGCCTGTTGGCCGACCGTGAGATTGATGATCCAGCGCAGGTTATCATCTTCGCTGTCGGGATGCTGCACTTAGATGGCCCAAATCGATTGAGTCGGTTCATTGACAAAAGTGGCCTCGACGGACCAGCCCGCGCCCAGAATCGTCAACGGCCGAGAAACTGCCTGGCCGTTCCACCCTTCCGGGCGCACCAAGCCTTGGCGCGGCTTGCCCTGACGCACGAAGATCCAATCTTCGACTACGGCGGCGATTTCATCGAGCTTGGCCGGCGGACGCTGCAGGAAGAATGCCGTGCGATAGAGGGGCTTCATAGGCTGATTCAATCTCGCCAGTGGCTCCGGGCAAGACCATCTAGGTGACAAAGCGATGGCCCACGTTCCGAAACCAATCCGTCTCCAGAAGACCCTTAAAGAAGGGCTACGGCGATGCGTCTATCGGCGCTGGGAAGCGTCGGTGAAGGGCTCCGTGCTGATCACGAAGACGACAGAGCTGGAACGGATGTACCGCGGAAATACGCCCTATCCTATCGGGAAGCCGAAGGCCAACCGCCGGACATATGGCTCGCCGAGTCTGGCAAAGCTAGCCCTCCAGCGTGCCCACGAACGAAGGAAGTCAGCAGGCTATCGGCCGTCCTAACGTCCATCCCGCCTAAAGCCCGGCATTTCATTGAAGATCGTGACGTGCACATGCCCCAGGCAGAGCGCCGCTAACTCTCCCTGGACATAGTAGAAGTGCAAGACCGCCTCGGGTGAAATCGGGAAACTGCTGGCTTGGTCGAAATGATCACGGCCAGACCAATTTATAAAGAGATCTCCGATGGCTGGCGAATGCATGTGCTTGCTGCAAACCATCGACCCGACCTTCAATTTCAGCGAACTGCCAGGCTGCCGCAGACAAGGCAGTCCCGGGCTGCGCGTCGGGGCACCAGACCGACGGGCTTCCCCGACCTTGTAATACCGCTGGAGCCGCATCGCGACAAACGCCCCTGTGCCCGCCTCGAAATCCAATTCCAGCTGAGACTGGAACTCGTCCTCGATAGTGATCGTCATCAAGGGGCCCCCTGTTGTCTCAGGCCTTACTTCGACCACCGGCCCCCATCCCGCGGCGATATGAAACGACCCCTTCGGAATCCTCGGGTCCGCTTGCAGCAAAGGGTTAGCCTGGACTTCGCTCCAATCACTGAAAATCCGTCGGTACAAGGCTTCCGGATCGCTAATGTGGGGAAGATGACGACGCAGAAACGCCGGGAAGGCCTGACGGAAATAAGCCCTACCTTCCTCGATAATTGGAGCCAGCGTGAGCTCGTTGCGGAAAAGGGTGTCAGATCGACGCTGAATGTAATCCGTCTCGTCGACGTCGAAGAGATTGGTGTGCGTCAGGGCCATCGTTGGCTCGGCGATATACATACAGGCCCCGGGGCACGCGCCCGTGAGCTTGGGATAGTCAGTCAACCGTCGATAGCGCTCATAACTTTCCTGGCGATGCTGGTACATCGCTTGGTCCATCAACGAAGTGAAATACAGGGCGGTCGCATAGTACGGACGGCGTTCCAGCGGGATGACGTGGAGCGCCAACCGTGGCTCGACGAGGTAGTTCATCGAGATGGAGTAGGACTCCGGCGACTTCATGAAGTGCTTCCGCTGGCCGGCCGGCATAGCCTCAAGGAATGCGGCCAAGTCCGCCGGGAACTGCCGCTCGAAGTAGTCCTGGAAGGTCAACTGACTCACGCTAGGCGGGCTTACTCGAAGCCATGCGTATCGATCTTCAGCGATTTGGCGTTCTCGTTGACGGTCCGGAGGGTGTTATCCGGGATGCCATTCGGCACGGTTACCTCGAGGGTATAGGTGATCTTCACCTCGGCGCCAGGGATGCTGGCAAGGTGCGCGACCACGTTCTCGTCGATCTTGCCGATCTTCATCAGGGAACGATGTCCATCCATGGACGTCGTCGCATGAAAGAAGGTCGGCTGCTTCTTTTTCAAAGGCTCCGTAACCGTCGTTGGGTCGATGGGCGTCGTCGGACCTGTACCAACCCCGGTGCCCGTCGGCGTAGGCTCCACTTCTAGGTCAAGCTGGGCCTTGGCGACCTCACCCTTGACCAGCAGGCCGCGATTCCCTTCGGCGATGGCCATGATCTTGCCCGCGGAAAGACCTCGGTAGCGATTGGCCTTCTCGTCATAGGATTCGGCAAATGCGAAGGCATCCGTAACCCAGGTGGTCTGCTGCAGGCCGTCGGCGACACCGTCGTAGAGGACCTTGGAGTTGAGCAGGCGCGGTAGGTAGACGTAGCGGGGGAAGTGTTCGGCCAAATCCGCGAGGGCCACATGATGCCCCACCCACAGTGGCACGCGGTCCAGTTCCATCCGCAGACGGGAGCCGCCGAGCTTAACGACGAGCAGCTCGTCGTTCAGCAGCTTCTTCTGGCAGGCGTGCAGGATGTTGTCGCCGCCAGTCGCCCGTAGGGGCTTCAGCACGACCGGCTCCTGAGGGCTGGCCTGCGAGGGTACCAGCATCATCTTATACACCTCTGGAATGCGCCCCTCTAGGCCGCTTTCCGCCGTGCGCAGCTGCGTGCTTGCCTGGTTTAGAAGATGGGGCGTGAGGTTAAGCGTCTCTTTCTCGTCGACGATGGATTTCCAGGCGAGGTAGCGGCGGGCCTGCTCATCAAGCTCCTGGAGCCGATTCTTCTCCGGCACGAGGAAGACCAAAGCGTTCTGGTAGAGGCGAGGCGCATTGCCGCGCTTCGATAGCAATTCGCCAGCCTTCAGCAAGGCCGGCGACGTGGGCTCGTTCGTGTATGGAGTATCGATGCCCAAGACCACGAGACGGGTGACGGGGCTATCTTGAACCTCGCTCGAATCCTGCGGCATCACGTGGATACCGCCGAAATACTTCGTGCCTTGGGCCAACATCTGGAGACGGCGTTCTAATTCGGCTTGGACGGCCTCCGGGCGACCTTTGAGGTTCTCGGCGCGGTCTTGGGCCAACTTCGTGACGGTAGGCTGCGTGCCATACCAGTAACGACTGCCGTCTTGATAGAGGAAGGTCGCGGAGGTCGACAGACGGCGCAGCGCATCACCGTAAAGACCGGGCGACTCACCCGGCATCACGCATCCGAGCTTCACCCGCTTCTCGTCGATGCCACGATTAGGGGTGTCGGCCTTTGGCGCCGAACCGATGTAGATGGCACGCGCAGCACGACGGGTAGCGGCGAATCGGCCGAGTCCGGGAACTTCGGTGTCGATCCGGCGCGGCAAGGAAGAGGGGCCGTCGACGTCTTTCTCGATGATCGGGGCCCAGTTATCCGAAAGATACCGGGTGAGTTCCTGCTGCACCACCGGGTCGTCGATCGGGATGCTCGAGGGCATGATCATCGGACTACGGTCGTTGCTCTGCCACAAGGAGTGAATCACCGACGCCATCAGGCGCAGCACGCCACGGGTGCGCTGGAAGCGGACGAGCGTGGACCAATCCGAATAGAGGCGATCGAAGAGTTCGGGGTGGATGGGATAAGCGGCCTGAATGCGGCGCTCGTAGTCGCCGTCACGGCATTCCGCGGGGAATTCCATGTGCTGCTCCTGATAGAGCTCAGCAAAACGCTTGGCGACCAGGTCGCGCTGACGCGATTTCTGCTCATCGGCCAAAGGCGCGAAGAGACGACGGCGGACGATCTCGAAGCTTTCTTCCGGCGAGGCTGGACGCCAGGTGGACTCCAGCCGACCGATGACGTTACTGATACGATCGAGGGCCGCGCGGCCGCGCTCGCCGCCGACTTCCATGTCGTCCGTCTGGGCATGCGGCGAAGTCGCGGTATCGGAGGCCGGCAAAGAAACCACCAGCAGACAGTTCTTAGCTAGCTTAGCTGACTCGGTCAGCGCCTGGGCGAAGCTGAAATGGGTCTCAAAGGAACCGCCCGGGAGCTGATTGAGGTCGTGCAGCTGACGGGCGTAGGCCACCCATTCGTCGACGAGGATCAGGCACGGGGAATACTTGTCGAAGAGTTCGCGGAGGCGATCGCCTGGGTTCGTGGCCTTCTCGTCGTCAGCGGCGACCATCGCGTAGCCTTCCTTGCCGCCCAGCTGCCAGGCCAGTTCGCCCCACAGGGTGCGCACCACGGTGCCATCGGCCTTCTTGGTGGGATTGCCAGGGGAGATCTTATTGCCGACCAGCACTGCGCGGCGAGCCTTCGGTACGTCAGTGACCCCGGCTTCTTTGAGCACAGCTTCGGCGCCGAGCAGCGACTGGGGTTTCACACCAGAAAAGAGGTGCCAGAGGGCCAGCATGGAGTGCGTCTTGCCGCCCCCGAAGTTCGTCTGCAGGCGCACGACGGAGTCACCCCCGTTATTCTTGAGGCGCTTGAGGCCACCGACCAGGAGGCCCTTGAGATTCTCCGTCAGATAGGTGCGCTGGAAGAACTCGACCGGGTCTTTATACTCCGCCACGCCCTGGCCCAGATAAACTTGCCAGAGATCAGCCGCGAATTCCGCCTGCTGATAGAGGCCTTGGGCCACGTCATTGTGCGGAGTGATGACTTCCCGCCAAGCGGGAAGCCCGTGCGAAGTTTCGAATTCTAGTGACTGGTTCTGCTGACGACGAGCCTCGGTCCGAGCACCTTCTAGATAGCGCAAACGTAGCACCTCTAGCTTTTCAGCGCCAGCCTGGTCGGCGACCGGTGAGGAAATCGCGAGGAGCAAGCGCTCGATTGTGTCGAGCGTACGATAGACATCGTCACCGGTAAACTTGGTCTCCTCGTGCGCCCAGCGATTCCGGACATCGCGGAGCTCTACCACCATGCTGCGGTGAGTGCGAGAGAAGTTGCTACTGAAAACATCGCCCCAGCCTGCTTCCATGATCTTGAAGATCGCGGAAGTATCCCAGGTCGCGATGTCGTCGGACAAGCCTTGGGTGTTCGAAAAGTATCCCTTGGCCGTCTTCAACGCATCGTCCGGAAAGACTCGTTTGAATTCAGCAGCGACGTAAGGTGCTAAAGCCGTGTTGAGCAGCTTTAACGCTTTTCCGATACGATCATAGTTGGAAACGGACATGTGTGTTTAGATTAGTTGTCGAGATTGAGTTCACCCGGGCGAGCCGTCGGAGCCGGCGCTTCCTTCGATCGAGCCACCAAGTCAGGCCAGACGACGATAAGGTCGTTGTAAAGTTGGCCCTCAGTCGAACGCTTCTTCTTTTCGCAGATGCCGTAGAGGCGGTACGCCAGCTCTTTAGCCGGATCTGCCTTGTCGCCCAACCGAGCCAACATCGCTGCTGCTGGAGCTTCCCCTTGTTTCTGAAGTCGAACGAGATGGTGTAACATCTCCCAGACTGTAAGCCTTTTGTCGGTTTCGGGCGCCCAATCGCCTGGAAGCTCCTCTGGCTTATAAAGTCGGACACTTCCTGCGCTGCTCACTGCAACGCCTGCTTCAACAACACCATGCACAGCAGTGTTCTTGGCGCGGGCCAACTGGTCGGCCTGTCCGAAATCACCCCTCCCAAATGCAAATTGCTCAAACCAAACAACCGCCCAGCGCGTGTCAGCATCCCAGTTCCCTTCACCTTGGGCTAATTGTTCATCTAGCACTTCGTTGACTAACATAAGTGCATCACGGACTTTAAGCGGGTTACCGTCGGAACCTATCACCTTTGAATATCTTGAAAATATTGCCATACCCGGCCCAATCGAAGCTTGGGCGAGGTCTACTGGTGCAATATTTCCTGCCTGAAGCCTCGCAATTGCGACTGGAAGCTCCGCCTTAAGAGCATCCATGAACTCACGTCGCGTAGCGGCGTAAAGATCAGTCAAGCGCGGTCGGCATACAATTACGATGCTGGATGCTAAAGCATTATTACCCATGGCTATCTGCCTTGTCTTCATTTCGGTTCTAACAGGCCAAGTTCCACTTATTGAAAAACCTGCGCTTAATACCGCCTCAAGAAACGTCTCCCAGCCCGTACTTAAGGTTCCTTGCCCATCTGACTCTTCAGATTGTTTAAACGCGTAATAAATTGTCACAGGACTAACCGGATGGGCCAATTGTGCGAGCTGCTTCATGGCTGAAGACATGCCGTCCATAAAAAATTGTCCGGCCTTCTCCTTCCCTCCGTGCCTTGCTGGTGTCGCGACCAGTTCTTCTGCCTTAGGTACTGCGATTGTTGAAAATATATCTGGATAAACAGCCTTAAGCGAACGGCTTAACCATACATAAAAGAAATCCGACAAATCGGCGTAGCCTATGTTGTCGTAATAAGGGGGATCGGTCGAAATCACCTTGTTCTCTGATGTTTTTTGCCTCGATGCATCGGCCTGATAGACATGGCCAGGAACAGTTGGATTCATCCAATTTAATGGATCGTAAGAATAAAAAAGGGCCGCATCGATGCTTCCTGTGGCCCCCGCAAAAAAGTTCGGTTCAGCGTAATCCCAAAGCATCGAAAGAGTCTGGCGCCCAAAGCAATGCTGAGCCTTTTCCCCCGTGCTATTCCACCGAACTAAGCTGTTCCCCGTCATTGCCATTCTATCAATCGCAAATGCTAAATATACGCTGACTGCCTCAGCATATGCGTTGGCCCCCTTGCCGCCTTCAAACAATTTCTTTTCATCAACCGCACCTTGGCACTTCCGTGCATCGGCCAGAATACGTTCACGAACTTCAGTAACTAGGTCCGAAAAAGTCGTCAGGGCCACCAGTTGCCGAGAGGTAAATAGGTCGCCCCATTTAGTCATTCCGTAATTGCCGATTCGAAAACCTAATGCTTGCTGGAAAAACTCGACGTCCGGAGTCCAGCCCGGCTTAGCATTTAGCGCCGTATCTTCATGAGACTTAGTCGGAGATAGATATATCCTCCCGCGGTCGCCCTCCAGTACGATTGCCATTAGCTTAGATCCAATTCGCTGCGCTTGGCCCTCAGCACGGATATACTCAGCCGTTATTGGACTGTTTGACATCAAGCAGCGAAAATTCGCACCAGCTCCAAGCTTGGTTCCGCTCTTAACAGCCTCCAAATCTTCCGGCATGCCAACCTTAATTTCAAATTCATATCCCTGGCTAGTTATTGCCGGGTTCACATATACCTCTTTCCCGGCCTTCGTCGAAAGCATGAAACTGGAGACAATTGGAACATGAACTTCAGAAAACGCCGGATTAGGGCTCTTAACCGTTCTCGCCCATATCCATGATATTACCGTGAACTTCTTGTTGAGATGTTGCCGTAAATCTGGCCTTTCTGCTGCTAACTCCTCGGTAATGGTAACTTCAGGGTATAGGTGTCCAATACGACTCAGCGCCTCTTCTCGCATCCAGTTACCGTAGTAGCGTACATCGTCAGAAAAACCCTGAAGCCCCTTCCACAAAGTCATCGCCTTCTGTTGCTCATGTTTCCCTATCCATTCTGGATTTACTGGCGTACGCCCGCAAAACCTAGAAGGAATTTCTATCATCGCCTTGTTTATAACAACGGCGACAGGGTTAAGGTCGGTGGCAAAGCTCTCGAGCCCAAGTCGCTGTGCTTCTAACGGCAAAGCTCCACCCCCTGCAAATGGATCGTGAAAGCCCGGCAGCTTATTACGGTCGAAAATAACTGCGGCTTCCGGATGGTCGGCGTTATCGGAACATGCTCGACGCCAGCTAACCATAATCTCTTCTCGTGCCGCCCGGAGTAGATCTTCATTTGTTGTATTCTCCCATTGAACCAAATCTTCGATTAACTTGAAGAGGCGCTTCCTCTCTTTGTCTTGAAGCTTTGCACTTGGGAATAGTTCTGGATTTGCAGACGGGTCATCGACCATCTGAGCAAAAATCACCGCGCGCGCAGCTGCCAAAGGACGGCGGGCCCAATACAGATGAAGCGTGCTCGGATGCCCATGCCGAATTGATTTTTCTTTCGCTGAAGCGAGATTAATCGCCTCCAGCGGAAGGGCTACCTCGATAAGCTTCTTGCGGGTCTTGACGGTGGTCACTGGGGAAGAGATTTGATGAGTTTGGCGAGCACGGGATTGTTCGCGGCTTCGTCGGTATCGACGCTGCAGTTGTTGGCAAAGATGTCAGCCTGCTTCTCGGCTTCTTTACGGACCTCGGTCAGGTGATGCAGGATCCGGGCCTCGAGCTCCTTAAGTCCCTCGATGAGGTCGTCCTGGATGGACGCATAAGTCCGGCTGACGATATCGCGGGCCCGGGATTCCAGAATATCGAGCATGCGCTGCTTCATGCCGGCACCCGTCTCCAAGCCGGCCCGGGTCAACGCCGGCACCAGTTCCTGCTGCGCGACGGCAATCAGGCGGTTCGCCATGGCGATCCGGCGTTCCCGGACGGTGACTTCGATCTGGCGCAAGGAGGCTTCAGTCATGACGCTGAGCTTGTCCTCGAACCATTTTACCTGCTCGGCGTAGTGTTTTGTTCGGTCCGCTTTGACGACCGATTGGAGAATCCGGGACACCTCGCCGCCGTAACCGGCGCATCGGAACTTCACGGCTTCGACATATTCGCGGACGACCCCACGGGTGTCCTGGGTGAAGAACCTGTCCCAGACCAACGGCAACATCTTCTGCAAGGGAGCGATGACGTCTTCGCCCATGTTGATGCGCTTGCCGCGCGAAGTGACGTGCTGCCCCCCGCGGCGGGCGGCGGCACGCAACGAACCCCAATGGATATTCCGCCAGATTTCGACTACTTCGCCCACGCCCGAGCGAGCTTCCGCCAGATACGTCGACAGGTTTTGATTAAACGCGTCACGGAAACCAGCCAGGCGATCGGTCGAGCGGACGTGGTGGGTTTCGAGCTGGAGGCGGAAATCACGATCGGTCGCTTCCACGTGAGATCGGAGGCGTCGAACCACTTCGGCAGGTACCCCTTGGGCACGAAAAAAGCCGACGACATCGCGGCGAAGCGCCTCCAGTCGCTTTGAGGCGATGCGTTCTTGATAGGAGGCCGCTTCGGATTGGCCGATGGACTCGAGATGCTCCAAGACCCCCGGGATACCGGTATCGGGTTCCGTCAGATCGAGGCTGGTTCGATAGCGGCCGACCTTCATCAGGCGGCAATAGGCCACCGAAGAGACCATGTGGACCGGCACCTGGCCGGCCTTTGCGACCAGGCTTTCGGTATCCGCCGGATTGCTGCCCGGAGGCGCAAAGTCGCGGACCATGTCCTTCAGCGTCTGCCGGGCTTTGACCGCGCTCTGTTCGCGGTAAGCATTCACGAGCTGGGCGTCAGTGCAGTCCTCGGGGAGGCCGAGCCCATCCGCGTGGGCATGTTGAATATGATCCGCCTGCGTGCCGACCAGGCCGAGGGAGTGATAGTTGCCGTAGATGAGGAGGTCGCGCAGGACCTTCTCATCGCGCAGGATGGTATGAATGTCCTTGGTCATCCCGCGGACCATATTGAAGACGACCCACACGTAAGGAGAGCGGCGGAGATAATCGCGAGTCACCTCGACGCGTGCCGCATTCGGATCGTTGAGCCCGGGCAGGTCGACGAGGACCAGGCCGCGAGGCAGCTGCGGATAAGAACCCACGATGTCGACCTGCTTCACGAAGGGCCAGAGCACGCTCTCGCCGCGGATCAACTTGCGGATCTCCGCCAGCATCGGCTTGGCGTCATCAAACGCCAGCTCGCGACGGGAATCATCGTCGAA
>JACCDI011292994.1_pt1 | contig 18495 bp, 22 predicted proteins | sample 7442791 | NCBI WGS metagenome assembly JACCDI01 (sample SAMN15323434, study PRJNA562643) | freshwater metagenome | isolation source: river surface water | place: USA:Blue River Watershed | collected 2017-08-15
AGAAAAATAAGTTCAGATAAGCCTATCGCTTTACAACAAAGAAATAAATCGCAGGGACTAGCAACAAGAGCTTCAATGGTTGAAAACCACCAACGAGAAGATCTAATCCAAGATGTGCAAGAATTACACCAAGAAATAACCAATTGGCCCATTTTTCACGGGACCAAATAAATGAAATTGCTACAAAGCCAATGATATTGAGCAAGACGTGTGCTGCAGGATATAACACTCCCAATTGAGCAGATGCACCGGTATACGTATAAATGATATCGAATAGTCCGAGTACCGACAAAACAGCAATGAAAGTATTAAAGACTACCTCTTGCTTCAACATATAGTTATTTACTGATTGTTTTTAACTGATCAAGAATCTTGGTTTGCGCTGCCAACAAATCTTCCTGAGTAGGCTTCATTTTCTCACGTGTAAAATTGAGATCATCTGCAGTATTAATAGGCACTAAATGTAAATGTGCATGAGGCACTTCCAAGCCAATGACAGACATACCACAACGCTTACAAGGAAAGGCCTTTTCAATGGCTCTTGCTAATGGCTGTGCAAACTGCAATAATGCTGCTAAATCATCATCGCTTAATTCATAGAGTTTATCTACTTCAGTTTTGGGCACTACAAGTGTATGTCCATGCACCAAAGGAAATACATCCAAGAAAGCGTAAAACCTATCGTTCTCTGCAATTTTATAAGATGGTATTTCTCCCGCAATGATTTTTGAGAAAATAGATGCCATGGTATCAAATGGATATGTTATCTATTTGGAATACAATCTTGCCGTTTGGCGCTTGGATCTCTGCCACATCACCCACTTTCTTACCTAAGAGGCCTTTACCGATTGGTGAGGTTACTGAAATTTTTTGCAATTTAAGATCAGCTTCTTTTTCAGACACAATCTGATAAGTCATCGATTTTTTTGTCGCCTTATTGGTAATGGTCACTTTTGTCAATATCGAAACCTTACTGGTGTCAATTGTAGTTGCATCTAAAATTCTTGCTGTAGCAAGCTCAGCTTCCATTCTGCTGATTTTAGCCTCTAATAAGCCTTGTGCTTCTTTAGCAGCATCATATTCAGCATTTTCCTTCAAATCCCCTTTCTCTCTTGCTTCTGCAATTGCTTTTGAAGCAGCTGGACGTTCTACTGCCTTCATGTGTTGAAGTTCAGCACGCATCTGCTCTAGTGTCTCTTTGGTTACATACATTACACTCATACGGTAGGTAGTTTTTCAGTTGCTTGATTTGAAAAAAATAGCAACGCCCCAGAAAAATCTGAAGCGTTGCTGTATTGCAAAGTTAATCAATTTTTGAAATCAGCCTATTTTAGCCTCATCGAGCTTGAAAATCAGCACTTTAGCCATTTTTTCAAGGGCTTCTTTGCTATAACCAGCAATATGGGGAGTAACCCAAACATCCTCCCTATTTGCCAACTGCAGCAGCTCATCCATTTGTGCTGGAGAATAAGCTTCAATATTTTCATCTTCAATCACATCTAATCCAGCTGAAATAACCTTCCCATTTTCCAACCCTTGCAACAATGCATTTGTATCAACAACTTGACCTCTGCTTGCATTGATCAAATAAATTGGGTTTTGCAGTGCGGTAAAAAAATCATCATTTGCATAATGATGTGTTTCTTGGGTTAATGGCAAATGGAAACTAACTACGTCTGCAATGCTGAGCACTTCATCTAATGATACCTCTTGAACATGTTGTGTTGCAAATCCTTTCTTGTATTTATCATGAGCCAAGACTTTTACACCAAATGGTGCCAGTAAAGCAGCAAAAGCTGAACCGGTATTGCCATAACCTATGATGCCAACGGTTTTCCCGCCAAGTTCAAGACCGCGATTTGATTCTCTCAGCCATTGGCCTTTTCTTACTTGTAGCCCTGCCCTAAAGACATTGTGCATCATTGAAAGTAATACACCGAGACATTGTTCAGCTACTGCATCTTTGTTGCCTTCCGGACTACTCATGCAAATGATATTTTTTTGTGTAGCATAGTCAACGTCGATGATTTCCATACCACTGCCTAATCGCCCAATCCATTTGAGTTGCACTGCAGCATCAATTAATTGTTGATCTACTTTGATCCTCGTTGTAACAACCATTCCTTGATAAAGATGAATTTGATTGATTAATTCATCATAGGTGATCTTTTCCATCACATCTACTGCAAAGCCTCGCTGCACAAGGGCTTCCTGCAGATAAGGATGCGCATAGGCTGTTATGATTACACGAGGTTTCAATTCATTCGGTTTAACAAGTCAACAAAATCCTGGACAGAAAGTTGTTCTGCTCGCTTGGTAAAAATTGGATCTTGTAACACCTCTGATTTAAAATAGGGTTTTAGTGGATTTCTTAATTGCTTTCTTCTTTGCCCAAAAGCTGCCTTCACCAATACCAGAAATTTTCTGTGTTGTTGAATCCCATATGGATTGCCGAGATAATCAAATTGAATAACACCACTTTTAACTTTGGGAGGAGGATTAAACGCTTCTTCGTCCACATCAAAAAGATAGGTGGTTTTAAAATAAGCTTGAGAAAGTACACTGAGAATACCATATTCTTTGTTACCCGGACCTGCGCAAATTCTCTCAGCTACTTCCTTTTGAAACATACCAATCATTGTCTCTACTTGCTCACGCCAATCAATTACCTTAAATACAATTTGAGTAGAAATATTATAAGGGAAATTACCAATCAAGGTGAATGGCTTATCAAATGGTATGTTTACATCCAATATGCTTTCTTCAGTAATTTTTCCAACTAACTGGGGGTAGGTTTTATGAAGAAATTCTACTTTTTCCTTGTCTATCTCCACTAATTTGAAATCGATATTAGGTAGCTGAATCAAATACTTGGTTAAAGCACCACCACCCGGACCAACCTCCAATAACCGCTGAAACTGCTTTTGTTGCAGGGCTTCAACAATCCTATGACAAACGCTTTCGTCTTTGAGAAAATGCTGTCCCAGTGATTTTTTAAGTGTATACATGTGCCCCAAAATTAAGACAAAGATCCCCGTTTTCATTGTACCTTTACACTTTGAACAAATGTTGAAGCGATGAGTGTAAAAAAAGGACCAGTTATTGGTATTTCTGTAGGCGATCTTAACGGCATTGGTATTGAGCTTATCATCAAAACCTTCGCAGATAGTCGCATTACAGAATTTTGCACCCCAATTGTATTTGGATCTAACAAAGTCATCAACTTTTACAGAAAGTCGATGCCCGAATTAAACATCAACTACAACAACATCAAAGAAATTGCTAAAGCCAACCCAAAACAACTGAATATATTTTCAGCTTGGGAAGAAGATGTAGAGATTCAACCTGGTCAAGCAGACGCAAATGGTGGAAAGTACGGAGTGATTTCATTACAAGCAGCAGTCAAGGCCTTAAAAGCCAATGAAATTGATGCGCTCGTTACAGCACCACTCAATAAACACACCATGCAAAGTGGTGACTTCAATTTTACAGGCCATACTCCTTATTTAAAAGAGGCTTTTAAAGCCGATGATGTTGTGATGTTGATGGTTGCGGAGAACATGAAAGTGGCTTTGCTCACCGAACATGTAGCCATTGGTGAGGTTGCAAAAAACATCACGAAAGAACAAATCATCAAAAAGATCACTCTGCTCAAGAATAGTCTCAAAAAAGATTTTGGGATTGATAAGCCAAAGATTGCAGTACTGGGACTCAATCCTCATGCAGGTGACGAAGGATTAGTGGGGAAGGAAGAAAAAGAAATCATCAGACCTGCAGTCTTGGAAGCCAAGAAAAATGATTGCGTGGTAATGGGCCCCTATAGTGCTGATGCTTTCTTCGCAAGAGGTAGTCACGAAAAATTTGATGCTGTACTTGCCATGTACCACGACCAAGGACTGATTCCATTTAAGTCGCTTGCATTAGGAGAAGGCACAAATTTTACTGCAGGCCTTCCAGTAATCAGAACATCTCCTGATCATGGAACTGCGTTTGATATAGCGGGTAAGAACCAAGCTGACGAAGCATCATTCAGACAAGCTATATTCACCGCCATCGATATCTATGAGACAAGAATGGGTTATGCAGAAAGAACAAGAAATCCACTCAGAAAAATATCTGCCCAAGTAGTTGCCAACGCCGTGGATGAAAAACTAGAAGAATAGTTAGCTTAAAATTTAATGATATGAAAATCGTTAAGCTCTTCATCGCATGTTTACTCCTAGTTCTACAAAGCGCTAGCGCTCAAGAAATCAAAATAGATTCTGCTCAAAAGCTAAACAAGAATATTGTCAAAATCAATTTAATAGCTTTTTCCATCAATGGCCAGTATGAAAGAATACTGAGCAAAAGAATATCCATATCACTGTCCTACAAACTTCTTCCATCAGGTAAATTTTTATTCAGGGGTTTAATTCCTGTAGCAGACCCTCAAGCAAGACAAGAACTTAATAATTTGACTGTTACAAATTCTGCCCTAACTCCAGAAATAAGATTTTATACAGGAAAGAAAGGATACGGACAAGGCTTCTATCTAGCGCCATTTTATCGTAGTGCAAAATTTGGAGGTAAAGGAATCGGAATTGATTTTATAAGAGACAATGGTCAGACTGCTGCCTTCAACATGGAAGGAAACATCAAAAGCAGCACTTTCGGTTTACTAATAGGTGCACAATGGAAATTGGGAAAACGCTTCTGGTTAGATTGGCAAATTCTTGGACCGCATTATGGTAGGGCAAAAGGTGATATTATTGGTAATACCTCAGTATCGCTTAGTGCTGCCGAACAAACAAGTTTGAGGAATGCATTACTAGATATTAATTTACCTTTCACAAACGAAAATGTAACAGTAGCGCCTAATAAGGCTACATTATCATTGGATGGCCCTTGGGCTGGACTAAGAACAGGACTTTCGTTGGGATTTGGTTTCTAAATTAATTTGTTGCAGTAAACACTTCCGGCTTTAAGCCTTTATTTACCTCATAGGTCTGGTAAATGATTTCAATTCGCCCTTTGTTGCTAAGTGGCTTAGGCGACTTTTGTTTATTCCCAACTCCTGCGTCGTATTCAAAAGTGATCCCCTTAGGAAGTTTATAATCTTTGGTATTAAATATCATGATGGCTTTATCAGGCAAGCCCCATTTGGCATATTTACCATAATCCATTTCCATCTCGTAGGTGCCGTTTTCTTTTGTTGATGTGATAGACTTACGAATAAGCATCGCCTTATCATCAACATATAGAGTTGTTAATACAACATCCGAGTTCATGTCATTCGGAATCAATTTTACCATTGCTAAATCCTGATCTTTCCACTTGATCCTTCCCGCCAATAAAGCAGTATAATTTCCATCTGCAATCATGGCACTCATATTCACTTTGATGCCACCTTTGGGAAGCACAGAAATACCACCATCTTTTTTGATGCGAAACAAATCAGGGTATTTGTAAAATATTCTTACAGCAGAAATAGGAATTTTTAAAAAAGCAACATCTGTTTTGAGTTTACCAACTGCTTCATAATCTTTTACTGAAACCAACTTGGCCCTGAGCTTTGTTACAATTTCATCAGCGGTCTGCGCAAATGAAATTTGCACAGTAAAAAGTAAAATAAATGCCAATAACTTCCTCATGTACTAAAAACAACAAGATGATTTAATTGTTCAAGTCGCTTTGCTAAAAAGCATCTGACTCGCGGTAGGCTTTTATCAAAGCGATTTCACCTTCTTTCCCTTTAATTGAATTTCCGTGTTCCATACCCATCACTCCTCTGTAACCTTTGTTGTAGATATGCTTGAAAATATTCTTGTAGTTCATCTCTCCTGTGGTAGGTTCATTTCTACCTGGATTGTCACCTATTTGAAAATACCCAATCTCATCCCATGTACGATCAATGTTAGCGATAATATTACCTTCATTGCGTTGCATGTGGTACATATCGAATAGAATTTTACAAGATGGGCTATTTACAGCTTTACAAATCATGTAGGTTTGTGTAGAATAGCGAAGGAAAAGATCTGGATTATCACTCAATGGCTCCAATACCATCACAAGTCCGTTACGTTCTAAAATTTCAGAACCTCTCCTTAATGCATCAATGACGTGTGCGGTTTGCATATCGATAGGTTGTGAACGATCAAAATTACCAGGAACAACTGTCATATGTTTTGCATTGCACCTCTTAGCTACCTCTACAGCCCTGTTGCAATCCTTAACAATCAAATCTTTGAACTCTTGCTTACCCGTTGCCAAACTCATCTTCCAATGCCAAGCATTACTGGTAATTACAAATACACCCATTTGCATTCCCAACTTAGCAAGTGTATCACCAATTTTGGCTTGCATTTCAGGAGTACGATCCATCATACCATTGTCTTCAATGGAACGAAAACCATACTCATGGCCAAACTTTATTTGATCAATAAATTCTTTGCCAGCATGTGCAGCAAACATACCATCATGAAAACCATAATTCAATTGAAAAGGCTTGTTTTCATTGGGTTTGGTTGTTTGTCCGAAAAGTGAAAATCCAGGTAAAACAGCTGCTGTTGCTAGTGAAGTATTTTTTAAAAAACCTCTGCGTTGCATAATTGAAATTTAAGATTGATAAAATGGCAATTGATAAGTACAATTTAACTAAAATTGCATGAAATAGACTGCATTGAAAAGATTAATCTTTATTTCATTGTTTGCTGTATTCATGATAGGTTCAAGCACAGCACAAACCTCAACCAACAAATCAGAGCTCATTACTTTACCTGGATCTAGCCAGCAACTTAAACTTGTCCATATACCTGCTGGTAATTTTAAGATGGGTAATGCAAATGGAAAAGCAAACGAACAACCTGTAAAACAGGTACAAGTTTCTGCATTTTGGATGGGCGCTTATGAAATTACACATGATCAATACAATGTGTTTTTCAGAGATGAAAATTTATCGCAAGGCTCCAAAGTGGATGCAGTAACGCGACCCACAGCTCAATACATAGACCTTAGTTGGAACATGGGAAAAGAAGGTGGATTTCCTATGAACAGTATGAGCGTTGATGCTGCCATGATGTTTTGTAAATGGCTTTGGCAACAAACCGGTGTATTTTATAGATTGCCTTCCGAGGCAGAATGGGAATATGCCTGCAGAGCAGGTTCTAGTACCAATTATTTCTACGGAAATGATCCAAAATTACTCAGTCAGTTTGCATGGTTCAAAGGCAACAGCAAAGAGAAATACCAAAAGGTTGGCACCAAAAAACCAAATGTGTGGGGACTCTACGACATGTTGGGTAATCTGGCAGAATGGACATTAGATCAATATGATTCAGCTTATTTAATGAAATTAACAGAAGGGCAATTGGATCCCATTACAGTACCCACTACAAGATATCCAAGAAGTATAAGAGGAGGATCTTATCTCGATGATGCAAATGCCCTTACTGTTAGCAGAAGAAGCAATTCCTTGCCAGGCTGGAACAAAAGAGACCCGCAAATTCCCAAAAGCAGGTGGTGGCTGACTGATGGCATGTTTGTAGGTTTTAGAATAGTTCGACCAGAAAAGCAACCTAGTGAGGAAGAAGCTGAAAAATTCTATAAATTGTATCTAGAATATTAATCTCAAAACAACAACGATGCAACATCCCAAGCCATTGAACAGTAATCAACGTCGCGAGTTTGTAAAAACTGCGGGCCTAGCCTCAGGTGCAATTTTAGCAGCACCACTATTAAGTAATGCAAATTTTTATTCAGGTGCATCAGAAGCAATCAAGATAGCATTGATTGGATGTGGTGGTAGAGGGACTGGCGCAGCAGTGCAAGCATTGAGAAGCAAGCAAAATGTAAAGCTTGTGGCCATGGCTGATGCATTTAAAGATAGAATTGACAGTGCATATAAAGCCATAACCGGTGATTTATCTGAAGCGGGTGTTACAGGCGATATTAAACAATTAATTGATGTACCTGAAGAAAGAAAATTTGTTGGATTTGATGCCTACAAACAAGCGATAGCTTTAGCAGATGTTGTTATTCTTACAACACCTCCAGGTTTCAGACCTATTCATTTTGAAGAAGCGGTAAACCAGAACAAGCACATCTTCATGGAGAAGCCAGTTGCAACAGATCCTGAAGGTGTGAAAAAAGTACTTGCTGCAGCAGCAGTTGCTAAATCCAAGAAATTAAACGTTGTTGTTGGTCTACAAAGACATTACCAAAATTCATACAGAGAACTTTTCAAGAGAAAAGACATGATTGGTGAAATCACTTCAGCACAAGCGTGGTGGAACAACGATGGTGTATGGGTGAACCAAAGAAAAGAAGGCCAGACTGAAATGGAATACCAAATGCGCAACTGGTATTATTTCAATTGGCTTTGCGGAGATCATATCACTGAACAACACATTCACAATATTGATGTGATTAACTGGTTCAAAGGCGCCTACCCTGTTAAAGCACAGGGCATGGGTGGAAGAGAAGTAAGAAAAGGAAAAGACAATGGTGAAATCTTCGATCATCATTATGTTGAATTCCATTATGCCGATGGATCCATACTCAATAGTCAATGTCGTCATATTAAAAACACAATGGCTAAAGTAGATGAACTCATTGTTGGCACGAAAGGAAAAATATTCTGCGGTGCTGCCAATATCAGAGATCACAAAGGTGGATTGCTTTATCAGTTCGACAGAAAGACCGAAAACGATCCCTATCAATCAGAACACGATGAATTATTCGCTGCAATTGCAAAAGGCGAATACAAATTTGCTGATGCTGAAAATGGTGCTAAAAGTACCATGACTTCTATCTTGGGTAGAATGGCAACGTATAGTGGTAAGCTTGTTGAGTGGGACAAAGCATTGAACTGTGGTCTGAATCTACAGCCTAGTGCATACACTTGGAATACTTTGCCACAATCATTGCCAGACGCTAATGGCCAGTATAAGATTGCGGTACCCGGTGTAACGAAGTTTTACTAAAGTAGAATCTACACTTATACAACATTTTTACTCATCATTCCTCACCAAAGTGAGGAATGATTTTTTTTGCACCTCACTGATGTAATTGATATCAGTTTGTCTTTTGCATAAATAACGGAAAATGATAGTGCCAGTTTTGGATGGCGATACTACATTCACCACATTACTTGAAGATGCTGTCTCATGCATATCAGAAAGCACAATCTCGAATTGACCTTCTTTAAAATCTTTAGGCTTTAGTAATTGGTAAAAGAAGGTATTTGACTGATAAAAAGCTATTGAAAAATAATCTAACCCATCTGGAACCTTTCCAGTTAATCGCAAATTCCCATTACTCAAATCATAAAAAACAAGCGTGTAAATAAAATCTGGATTGGGTGTATCAGGTGTTGTTGGCGAAGGCATTTTGGAGTGGATTAAACTATTTCTCTCCTTTCCAATTTTTAATTCAACAGCTTTCTGTACCACATACGGATAGAGATATAAAAAAGTCCAGTAGCCCAACACACCTAGTAAAATAAAAAGAACGACTCTCGATTTCATAGTTTTCTTATTCTAGGTAAAGCGCTGGCTTGAATTGGAAAAAATAAAGCAGGAGGCTGATATACCCTGTAACAAAGCACAAACTTTCCCTCTTGTGGAGCTGGAAGCCAGTTTCCCATAGCTTTTTCACTGCTTATGGTAAAGCTATATGCCTCTCCCAAATCCACACCAAGCGTTGTAGCATTAAAATGGTACCTCTTTATTGAATTTTGCACCAACCGATATTGATCATCATACAAAGTGATACTCCATATATTTGTTTCAGGCGCTATGCCTGTGATTTCATAGCGTTGATCAGCCTTTAATGTATTTCCCTCATCATCTTCAACTGCCATGAAATAAACTACTTCTTCTTGGGGTAATGCAAAAACCCCAACTTTGGTACGTTTAGCCTTTTGGAAAACAGATTCAGATGGCTTACCAATTTGAAGATTAGTTTTCCAAGATGTCCCTTCAATTGTATTAGGAGTAAGATTAGTAAACGATAATACACAATACCCTAGAATACTACCCAATACAATTGCAATAAGGGCCAACCAAAAAGTTCTTTTCATCTATCCCTTTAATTTTTATCGGTCCGGAAAAGATTAACAGGCAATCCTTCGGCAGAAAAAAGATTAGGCATTGCTGTATTGGTGAATCCGAAGCGTACATCTTTGGGTTCTTTCAGAGATGGATGATAGACAATCACCGTTCTGCCTTCTAGTCTTGCTTTAGCAGGCAAGAAATTTCCATCTGCTCCTGCAATTTGAAAATCAGTGAGCTCACCACCTTTAGCTACAAGGGCAGTCGGCACATTATCGAAGTTTATTCTAATAGCTGCTTTTTCAATGGTATGAGATTTATAGACCGGGCTCTTGTAAGGCCCTCTATTTAACCCATATGTTTCCGCCAAAGCGTATTCTGCTAGTCGTGCAGCAACTTCCTTTTTCAAATTGGGATGAATATCTTTTACATTATCCACTAAATCACTAACTACAACCATACCTGTTTTGGGATGAGACGCAGCTTGAGTTTGCGCCTCTCTTAAATAGGCCCCATTGATGTGTGCATCACTGTATGCGAATGGTGCAATTTGAACGAAATAAAATGGAAATTCTTTGTTCCACGCTTTTCTCCAGCTGTCAATCATGCTGGTGAATAGCCGTTTATAACCATAGTGTGTATCAACATTACTTTCACCTTGGTACCATAGTGCACCTGCAATTGAAAAATTTGTAAGCGGATAAATCATGGCATTATAAGCATCTCCACTTAAGTTAGGCCACCAATCAAAAGGAGGAATTTTTGCTGCTGCTTTCCTCAACTCAGGATCATTGAGTACAACATCAGCAGGAGTCCAAACTTCTGCAGGTGTTCCACCCCAGTTGCTGTTGATCAATCCTACGGGGTAATTGGTGGATGCGTTAATTTGTTTTCCAAAAAAATAGCCTATCGCACTAAAATGAAGCATGTCTTCAGGATTACACACTACCCAACGCGCACGCACATCATCTTGGGGTGTTGAAGAAGTTGATTTTGGCACATAGAAGAACCTGATGTTTTGATTGGTTGCCTTTGGCGACTCCTCTTTTGATTGTTGGAGTCCCTGATCAGCCGACCATTCCATATTGCTTTGTCCAGAGCAAACCCAAACTTCACCAATCATTACATCCTCTAACAAAATTTCATTAGCGCCTTTGATTTTAATGGTATAAGGTCCGCCTGCTTTGGGCGTATTGATTTCAGTCATCCATCTTGCACCTCTATCACCCTTAGTAACATACTTTGTGGTATCCCAACTAACGGTTATGGTTATGCTTTCAGCTGGTGCTGACCATCCCCAAAGCTTCACTTTAGATTGTTGCTGTAAAACCATATGAGAACCCAAAATAGAAGGCAGTCTTACATCAGCAAATGCAGACAAACAAAGGGCAGTTAACAAAGAAAGCAATTGAATTTTTTTCATGTGGCAAATATTTCTATTTGAAAATAGTGAATTTCCGCAATAGAGATTAACCAAAACAATTTTACCTTTGTATTCTAAATGACTCTTCCATGAAAAAATCAGTTTATACCCTCACTATTATTGCTTTGATTTCAATTTTCCATTCAACGGCTATGGCTGCTATTCTTCCTCCTGCCCATTCCGCTGACCCAAAAACATCAGTAATCGTCAATGAGGCTGTTAGCGAATTCAATAATTTGTCAAAAACTGAAAAAAAGGAAAGGGTATCAAAAGTTAAAGCTGCAATTCAGCAATACAAAGCCAATCTTAAGCATGGCGAAAAAATAAACGACAATAAATTATTAGCCATCATTTTCGCAATCTTAATTCCACCAGTTGGTGTTGTGCTTTATGAAAATAAAGTAACTACCAAATTCTGGATTTCACTTTTGCTTACATTTATTTTCTGGCTTCCAGGCATGATCTATTCATTGCTGGTAGTAACGGACAATGCTTAATTAGGATAGGATATCCTTTTTTCTGAATACTACCACAGAGGCAATCAGGAAGCCAATGATGTGCAGCAACAGAATGCCCGCAGAAATCATGACTGCTGTGAGGTTTTCAATTGAACCTACAATCTGTTCGTTGTTTTCATTGATTTGAACATCGAAGAAACCTTTCCAGCCCAACATGTGACTGGTAAAGAGGAAAGGTTTGACATTATCGAAAATTGGAAGGTCAAGTGTGTTGAGAATAGTAAATACTATAATGATGCTCATGGTGGCCATAATGGGACCAATAGAGTTTTCTGCAAATAGACTTAGGAAAAAGCTTAACGCAGCAACAGTTGTCATCGCCAAAGCCGCAAAACCAAAAGCCGCAGCATAACGCCATAGGATATCAGTCTTAACAATTTGAGTAACCAAGTCACTTTTCAGAATCAGCATATCATCAACACCGAAAACAATCATAGAAATTCCTAGGGCCCAAATAGCCATCCAAATCAATATAGCCATTGTATAGATGGCTGTCGCGCTGAATTTAGCCGCAATCAATTTTGCCCTACTGATGGGCTTGGTCAGCAAGACCCTCAGTGTACCTTGTGCAGCCTCTCCAGAAATCATATCACCTGCTACAAGGGAGATCAACAAAGGAACATGCACCAGCATCAACTGTAAAATGATATAGGCCAACAGGTACCCATTCATGATGTTGCCATTGATATCAAAAGAATCGGTAAATGATTGAAGACCGAACTGCATATAACTTTTCCCATCAGCATAAAAACCCAGCTGAATAAGTCCCACTATTGCAGCAATAGCCCCAAATGCGATATAGGTTCTAGGTTTTCTAAAAATCTTATACAGCTCTAAATATACTATTGTACTAAACTTCATTTCCGGTAGTTAAGGATAGGAAATATGCCTCCAATGAGTTCATCGAACGAAGGCTGGTTACGTTTATGTTACTTTCAACTAGTAGCTTATTCAACTGACCGACAGCTTGTGCTTCCGTCTCAACAATCAATTTACCTTCAGGAGCATGCTTCAATCCTTTTGACCAACTGCTGTTCTCAATCAATTGTTTTGCCGCAAGACTATCATCCACTGTTATCTCTAATCTGACGTGGTTGGGATTCAACAATTCATTTACTTTTCCCTCTACAATTTTCTTTCCTTTATTTATAATCAGCATACTATCAGCTACCTGTTCAATCTCAGACAAAAGATGCGATGAAACCAATACTGTTTTTTTTCTTTCTTTACTCAAATACAGTATCAGGTTACGAATATCTGCAATGCCCTGTGGATCTAGGCCATTGGTAGGTTCATCCAAAATGATAAAGGCTGGATCATGGACCAAAGCCACAGCAATTCCCAACCTTTGTTTCATCCCTTGTGAATAAACCCTTACTGGGTCATGACATCTTTTTTCCAAACCAACCAATGCAAGTGTTTGGTTGATTGTTTCTTTTGAAATGTGCTTACCGCTCATTTTTGCAAACAGGCTGAGGTTCTCATAACCAGTTAGATATTTATAGAGATCTGGTTTTTCAACAACAGCACCCATTTGATTGAGTATAGCTTCTCGGTGCGCTGTAATTGATTTTCCAAACAATTGAATAGAACCACTTGTAGGTGCAATGAGTGATAGCAGCATCCTGATGGTTGTCGACTTTCCCGCACCATTTTGTCCGAGGAAACCATATACTTCTCCTTGTTGAACAGAAAAAGATAAGTCATCGACTGCTACAAAATTCCCAAAGTGTTTTTTTAAATGCTCAACCTCAAGGATCATGATGGCTTTATTGATTAGAAACGAAGTGAATAAGCACAATTTAAACAATAAAATGCTGCTATAAGTTCAATAAAAAAGCGCTGGTTATTACCAGCGCTTTAAAAGTATTGTACTACTTGATTTATTTGTACTGAGCAGCAATTGTTTTAGCAAACTCAACCATGGTTTTTAAACCATCTTCAGGAAGATTTCCTTTCTTGAATTCAGCCAAAATTTCTGGATGTTTAGCTTCCAACTCAGACAAGAATTGCTCTTCAAATTCTTTCACAGATTTAACCGGAACTTGTTGAAGCAAACCTTGGGTACCCAAATAGATGATAGCAACTTGCTTTTCTACTGGCACTGGTTGGTATTGACCTTGTTTAAGGATTTCCACGTTACGAGCACCTTTATCGATAACCGACTTTGTAGCAGCATCAAGATCACCACCAAATTTAGAGAAGGCCTCCAACTCACGGTAAAGTGCTTGGTCGAGTTTCAAAGTACCAGATACTTTTTTCATCGACTTGATCTGTGCGTTACCACCCACACGACTTACAGAGATACCTACGTTAATGGCTGGACGAATACCTGCGTTGAACAAGTTAGACTCCAAGAATATTTGTCCGTCTGTAATTGAAATTACGTTGGTTGGGATATAAGCAGAAACGTCACCCGCTTGTGTTTCGATGATTGGCAAAGCAGTCAACGAACCACCACCTTTTACAAGATGCTTGATTGAATCAGGCAAATCATTCATTTTAGCAGCAACTTCATCTTTTGCAATCACCTTAGCAGCACGCTCCAATAAACGACTGTGCAAATAGAATACGTCACCAGGATATGCTTCACGTCCAGGAGGGCGACGCAACAACAATGAAACCTCACGGTAAGCAACTGCTTGCTTAGATAGATCATCATAAATGATCAAAGCAGCATTTCCTGTATCGCGAAGGAACTCACCAATCGCAGCACCAGCAAATGGTGCATAGAATTGAAGAGGTGCTGGATCAGCAGCTGGAGCAGCAACGATGATGGTATAATCCATCGCGCCATTATCCTCTAATGTTTTCATTACACCTGCGATAGTAGAGGCTTTCTGACCAATCGCAACATAGATACAATAAACAGGCTTACCTGCTTTGTAGAATTCTTTCTGATTGATGATGGTATCAATTGCAATAGCAGTTTTACCAGTCTGACGGTCGCCGATGATCAACTCACGCTGACCTCTTCCGATAGGAATCATGGCATCAATAGCCTTAAGACCAGTTTGTAGCGGTTCTTTAACCGGCTCACGGAAAATTACACCAGGTGCTTTACGCTCGATAGGCATTTCATAAAGATCACCTGCAATTGGACCTTTACCATCTATTGGTTCACCCAATGTATTGATTACACGTCCTACCAAACCCATACCGGCTTTGATAGAAGCAATCATACCCGTTCTTTTTACTTTAGATCCTTCTTTGATACCAGTACCCTCACCCATCAATACCACACCCACGTTATCTTCTTCAAGGTTCAAGGCAATGGCTTTTACTCCATTTTCAAACTCAACAAGTTCACCGGATTTTACATTGTTCAATCCGTAAACACGAGCAATACCGTCACCTACTTGAAGAACGGTGCCCACTTCTTCTAATTCAGCAGAGGTATTGAAATTGCTCAGCTGCTGACGAAGTATCGCTGAAATCTCATCGGGCTTAATGTCTATCATATCTGATGATTTAAAAAATGATTCTTGTGATTATTTAATTTGACTAACGTACATGTTGTTGATAAACTGCTTCTTGATAAATTGAAGATCATGCTTAATACTAGCATCAAATAATTTATCATCTACCTGCATCACCAATCCACCAATGATTGAAGGATCTACTTTCTCTTTTAGTTCAATACGCTTACCAGTAAGCATCTTGTTGTTTTCCAATTCCTTCACAATTGATTGCCTTACTTCGTCAGAAACAGCTACTGCGGTAGTCATTTCAACAACTTTGATTCCCTTGTGTAGACGATACTTATCAAAATAAGCTTCAATAATGTCTTTGATGGCAACTGCTCTTCCTTTGTGAAAAATCAACTTGAAGAAGGATACAGTGATGGGCTGGACATGTTGTGCAAATACTGCTTCAAATATTGAAGTTTTTTTGTCACTTCCAATTACAGGAGAACCTAGCAAAGTACTCAACTCCTTGTGGTTAGCCTGTTGAATAGTGTTCAAATCTGCATGAACCTGATCAACCTTGCCTGTTTCCAGTGCAAGATCAAACAAAGCTTTTGCGTAACGATATGCAACTTTAGAATGACCCATGCTTTTCTATAATTAGTTTCCGAACTGGTGAAGTTCACCAGCCATTTGCTGAATATATTTTTCCTGTTCTGCTTTATTATCAAGTTGCTTACGGATAACCTTTTCAGCAACTTCAATAACCATGTTACCAATCTGATTTTTCACATCAGTTAGTGCAGCCATTTTCTGTGTTTGGATAGCAGCCTGTGCATCCGCAATTATTTTTGCAGCTTCAGCTTTAGCTTGATCCTTTGCTTCATTTACAATGCGATCCTTGGTTTCCTTTGCTTCTTTCAACATCTGAGAACGCTCTTCACGTGCTTGAGCCATTAAAGCTTCATTCTCACTTTTCAACTGTGCCATTTCTGCTTTTACCTTTTGAGCAGAAGCCAATGACTCAGCGATACCAGTTTCGCGCTCCGATAATGATTTAATGATGATACCCCAAGCGAACTTCTTTAGAATAAAGAATACTAAGAGAAATGCAACAAGGGTCCACACCAAAAGACCTAAACCAGGTAATAAAAGATCCATGTTTTATATTTTAAAAGACTTGTTTTTAAAGTACTGCATCCTCCGCCCTGTGCATTGGATGCAGTATGATTTTGGCGAAATGCTGATTGATTACTTCAATACAGCAAGAAGACCTGCAATAACTGCGAAAAGGGCAACACCCTCAACGAAAGCTGCTGTCAGGATCATGTTCGCACGAATGTCATTAGCAGCCTCTGGTTGACGTGCAATTGATTCAACTGCACCTTTACCAATCTGACCAATACCGATACCGGCACCGATAGCAGCGAGACCTGCACCGATAGCACCACCAAGGTGGGATACGCTAACGTCGAGCAGAATGTTCATCAGACTCATGATACTTGTTTTTAAAAATGAAAAAAGCGTTTAGTGGTGACCTTCATCGTGACTACCTTCAAAAGCCTGTCCGATAAATACAGCAGTCAGGTTAGTGAAGATGAAAGCTTGAATGAAAGCAACCATTATTTCAATCAGATAAATGAATACAGCAAAGCCAACAGAAAGTGGTGAGAAACCCCATCCGGCAATACCGCTCATTTCTCCGAAAATAAATATCAATGTTATGAAACTTAAAATGATGATGTGACCAGCAACCATGTTGGCAAAAAGACGGACAATAAGCGCGAATGGCTTGGTAAATACACCGAGCAATTCAACAGGCAACATAATGAAGATTCTTACTGGCGTTGGAACACCTGGGAACCAAAAAATATGACCCCAGAAATGCTTGTTGGTGCTGAATAAAATCACAAAGAAAGAAATCACACCAAGAACAACAGTGAAGGCAATGTTACCCGTTACGTTTGCTGAACCTGGAAGCAATCCAAATAAGTTATTGATCAAGATAAAGAAGAAGACAGTGAGCAAGTAAGGAAGATACTTCTTGTACTTACCACCAAGATTAGGCTTAGCTACTTCATCTCTAACAAAAGTGATAACAGGCTCAATTGCGTTCTGCCAACCTTTTGGTGCAGAATTAACACCCTGGCCTTTTTTGTACTTAGCTGCTATGTTAAGCATCAATACAACAAGTAAAGTAAGTGCTAAAAACATTTGCACTACATTCTTGGTGATGGATAAGTCGTACACATGTTCATTAGGATCTTCAGCATGGATTTTATCATGCTCCATTTTATAGCCATTATAGGCTTCATGTCCGTGATGGAACTTTGAAGATGAAAACACAGAAAGACCCTTTTCCTTTGAATACAAAATAATAGGAAGCGGGATGGTTGCATGAAATTCAGAACCGTCAGCTTTTTTCAAAGTGAAGAAATGGAATTCATGTGAATCCTGAATGTGCTCCATGATCACCTTTGCTGGGTTGAGCTTCTCTCCAGCGACTTCCTCATTTGCTGCTGCAGGCAGGGAAATCAGCACCCCAAAAAGGCTGAAACACGCTACCAGCAAAGATTTTAGGCCATTCAGACGCATAATTGCACTCAAATTTTGCGCAAAGATAGTGCCCAAATGCCTAATAAAGCTAGGTTAGGGCAAAAAATATCAGTCAATTTTCGACTGTCGCTGGAGTTCGATCAATCTGGAGTAAGCGCCCCCCTTTTGGAGCAGTTCCTGGTGGTTACCCGCCTCTAAAATTTGACCTTTATCCAACACTAGAATTTGATGGGCTTTTTGGATGGTGGATAGCCTATGGGCTATAACAATGGAGGTCCTTCCGGTAGTTAGCAACTCAATTGCGCGCTGAATCAACCCTTCAGTATGGGCATCTACTGAGGAGGTGGCTTCATCCAAGATGAGTAAAGCTGGCTTATACAATAGTGCACGGATGAAAGAGAGCAGTTGGCGTTGACCAAGTGACAAAGTAGCGCCTCTTTCCATTACATTATAATCATACCCATTGGGCAACTGCATGATAAAATCATGGATACCCATCATCTGTGCCGCAGCAATTACTTCAGCCTTCGTAATTGCCGGATTTCTGAGGGTCACATTATCCA
>JACCDI010344560.1_pt1 | contig 18483 bp, 19 predicted proteins | sample 7442791 | NCBI WGS metagenome assembly JACCDI01 (sample SAMN15323434, study PRJNA562643) | freshwater metagenome | isolation source: river surface water | place: USA:Blue River Watershed | collected 2017-08-15
CCTCCGGTACAAAATATAGACTTATACCATTAGACTTAATTGCTACAGTGCACATCTCACGATCGCGGAGCTCCAACGGTACATCATCCAGAGCATTACCACACTGCTTGACTGCCTCTGTGCACATCTCACGATCGCGGAGCTCCAACGGCACGTACCATAGAGCACCACCATAGGTATTAACTGCACAGAGGCATATCTCGCGGTCACGGAACTTCCAAGGTATGAACCGCAGTGCCCAGCCGCTTTTCTTGACTGCCTCCAGGCACATCTCGCGGTCACGCAGCTCCTTTGGTACGTCCTGTAGTGCACATCCGTTTACCTTGACTGCCTCCAGGTACATCTCGCGGTCACACTCTCGTTTCGGTGTGTACTGTAGTGCCAAGCCGCTTTTCTTGATTGACTCCATGCACATCGTGCGGTCACGGAACTTCCAAGGTACATCTCCTAGAGTAAGCCAACTGCCATTCTTGACTGCAGTCAAGCATATCTCGCGGTCACGCATCTTCCAAGGTACATGCCTTAGAGTATCACCATCTTTCCTGACTGCCTCCAGGTATATCTCGCGGGCCCAGGTTACCTTGACCTGGCCGCGGGGTAGTTTCTTAAACGGCTTCTCTTTCGACGACATTCTTAAGAATACTACTTTTCAAAACTATATTGATTTTTTTATCAAAAATTCAATTTTTGTACTTAAAGTACAAAAATTTTTGGCGAGCCATTTTACTCGACGAATAGAGTCAGTGTATTTATAGACCCAATTCTACGCGTATTTCATCACGGAGCTCTTCCGGTACATATTCCAAGGCACAACTGTAGTCCTTGACTGCCTCCATGCACATCTCACGATCGCGGAGCTCTTCCGGTACATATTCCAGGGCACAACCGTCCTGCTTGACTGCTGTAAGACACATCTCGTAGTCGCGTAGCTCCTCCGGTACGTACTTCAGGGTATAGCCCCGCTTCTTGACTGCCTCCAGGCACATCTCGCGGTCGCGGAGGTCATCTGGTACAAATCCCAGATGACTACCACATTTGACTGCCTCCAGACACATCTCACGGCCACGGAGCTTTCCTGGGACGAATTCTAATGGACTTCCAACAGAACTACCTCTTTTAACTGCCTCCAGACATATCTCGCGATCACGAAGCTCCTCCGGTACACTAAGCAACAAGCACCCGTCAATTTTAACCGTTTTTATACACATTTCATGATTAATATGATTTATAGGTACATGAAGTAAACAACCTTGATGTACTAAATTCATATAATACTCTTTGCGTTCCTCCAATAACCGTTGGGTCTCAGTGCGGTACTCCATATCTGTACGGTGATAGCTCCCTTCCGGGAAACCTTTCGTTAGGTCCTTCAGATCGGTGTACTTAAACTCCGTCATATCCAGGATGACCTTAACCAGGTCGTAGGATAGACTCTTAAACGTTTGCATTTTCAAATCTTGTTTTTGAGAACTCTCAAAATTATGTTAAAATTTTTAGAATTATTTCAATTTTAATATATTTAGGAATATCTATATTCGCTAAGATTTAAATAGATTTTATACTCATCGTTTGTTAGACACCATTGTATCAGATTATCATAATCACTTGCAAGATAAATCTTGGGCCATTTCAGAGAAATGATGTTTCTCCAAATTTTATTACCCTGAATATTATTTCTCCAAATTTTATTACCCTGAACTTTTTCATCTTCTATTCGAATGCTAAATTTTATGAGGGTGTAAATATTATCTTTTGTTTTGTATAGAACATAACTTCTCTTTTCATTTGTATAGTTAATATCCGACCAATAAACTTTATCAAAATTCTGTAAGAGGTCAAACTCGATGTTATTTTTAAGTAAAAAATCTTTGTTTACAATTAACGTTTTGTCATAAAAAATAAATAGCATTCGTAGGTATAGTAAATCGTCCATACTGTAGTAGTATTGATATTTATAGTTTAAATCTCTTTTGTCGTAAAGTCTACTAACTAAATCGGTATCTTTTCGATACAGGTAATAAGTCATAGGAGACATTTTATCATTTATAAGTTCTAATATATCAATACTAAAAGAATTTTCATATGGTTGTATTTTATTTGAATTAAACTCTTTTAATTGTGTCAGTAAATAACGACCATCGTATAATTGTGATAAACTTCTTTCCTTGTTAACCCAGATTATTTCTTTAATATCTTTTGCTAAACTTTTATCAATCTTATGACTTAAATATTCTAGGTCATTCTGGAAAATATATCTTTGCTTCCTTGAATTGTTGCATCTAGGAATATTCAGGGTAAAATCACCCTTTAAATAATTTTGTATAATATAACGACTATATTCTTTTTCAAAAATTAAAAGACGAATATCTTCTTTGAAACCTTTAGCAGGTGTATACCCAAGAATTTTAATTAACTTCTTTTTAGTTAAATCTTCATATTTACTTATCCAGGTACTTGTAAAAAATTGGAGAGGCATATTTTAAATAGTTGAATTAAAAATGAAAGTATAATATTATACTTTTCAAGATAAAATGTTAAACATATCAATTGATGGGAGAAATAAAGAATGGACTCAAAATGCAATGTTTCAAAATAATCGCCTTGAATACCCTGCAATAGATATTGATGATATTACCATTGTTCGAAGAATAGGTTCACCGAGTACTATGGCCGAAGTCTATAGTGCAAAAAGTAATGGTATTGATATTGCTTGTAAACTACTACCAATCAATTCTCACATATCTAAACAACAAATTCATAATGAAATGGAAATTGTAAGACTTGTCGGAACTAGAGAAGAAATATACTTTCCATTTGTATATGATACATTCTATATTAACGATATACATTTTTACAATCTAAAATGTCCTTTCGTTCAATATGATAAGTCTAAGAACTTTAATAGTAGCTCTAAATGGTTTCAATATTATGAATATCTTATAGATAATGCACCACAACATACTATCGACATACTATCTTATAAACGTAGATTTGTAGAACCCGAAACAACTAGATTAAAAGTTTGCCCACATCTTAGTTTGCCAGATAATATTAGCGGCGGTATTATATTAAGTGAATTATTGGACTCGGATTTATTATACTATCTTAATACCAATAATTTATCAGAGAAAGAATGGTCTCGTTTATTAAAACATATATTTAATGCTATTAACATTATGCATACCAAATATAATATCAGACATAATGACCTTCATCTCGGGAACATATTAGTCAATAATAACATTCCTATTATTCACGATTTCGGTAAAAGTACCATATCTAACATTGATAGTAGAAGCGATATAATGTATTTTATAGGTCAGCTTCTTGATAGAGAAGATATCCCTGAAAAAATTAGAGATTTATTGGATTCTATAATAGATATAGTCAATGAATCCAATGAAGAATTTCCGATTAAAGATGTACTTAAACATATAACATATTAATATCCCCTGAATGTTTGTTCTCTTCTTTGAGTGAAAGATTGTAAAAATCAAGATATAGTTTCCCACTAGTAATCATACCAACAGAATATTTTATATTCTCATTAACAAGATTGCCAAAACATACACCTGACATCACCGTATATTCACCTGTTGAAAGATGACTTATCATTTTAGTTATAGATTGATATACGTGCCTATCAAGCGTTTCCAGGTAAACGACACGTGCGACATTACACAATGTATTGGTCCGCGCAATTCTTAGCAATACAGGTTTTATTCCAATAATACCTGTTATCTTATCTCTTTTCATAGTTGTATAAAACTTACAATCCTGTAATAGATTATTAAATGTATTCTCTGTTAAATGTATATTTATTTTCCTATTAACTTTATCTAATAGACTAAAGTCTCCAATTACGGTTTGCCGAATAGAATATTCGGAAGAAGATGGTAGTTTCATTATTTCAGGGTTGAACTGATATCCAGCTTCTAACGCCTTATTTATATTAAGGGGTCGAAAGTAAGAATAGACTAAGATATTTGAACTAGTCTTGGCTTCTGCAATATAATGATAACCAGTGTATATACTATTATTCCATCCGTAATTAATAATATCAGATATCAGATAACGAGCTAATCCTACCTTTCTATATTTCAGGGAGACAGTGAGATAGGTTGTTAATCCAGTCTCTATTATTTCACTGTTAAATTTTATGGCATGTGGAATAGATACAGCAAAACCGAGATATTCGTCAATCTTATTTGCATCAAGTAGATAAGTATAAACTCTATTTAAGAGCGTGTTAGGATGTACCAGATAAGAATTACCGCTTGAACTTAGACCGTTATCATATATAAATCGAAAAAGCTCTTTGTTAATAATACCATTAGTTATAGTCATAATCTTTAACTCTTTATTTATCTCTAAATTTTCTTTACTATAATTTATTGGCTTATCTTTACTAACAATTCCTTCATATTCGGATTGGATAAATTTTGATACCGAACGGGACATTTTACATTTCAAATTTTACAATTAAGTTTTAAATTTTTGATTCAAAACAATGTAAGCAAGTCCAATTTTTCGCGGTAATTTAAGGCAACTCCGAAAATGATGATTTTTTTGCATTTTCAGTAAATTTAGAAATCTTTTCGATATTTTACCGCGAAATCTTGTTTAAAAGTCTAAAATTGAAAAGGTCCATTTTTTAATATAAATACCTTATTTTCAATTATTTTGACAAAAACGTCAAAATAATTTCACGGTTATATGGGAAAATTTTAAAGAAAAATTCTTTAAAATTCAATCTTGGCCGAGTAAATCACCTGCTTTGTTAAGAGGTACAGATGTGAAGTATAGGTTCCCATCTTTTTCTAGGACAAGGCAATTAACGGGGTTATAGCCATTTTCGATAGCTGCTATACACATCTTCCGGTCAAGGAACTGCATCGGAATTTCATCTAAAGGAAACCCCTCTTCAAGAGCCGCCAAATAAATCTCTTGGTCCTGCATATCATACGGAACATAATTTATATTATCTCCATTGCGTTGCACTGCTATTAGACATAATTCGCGGTCTAAATGCTCGACCGGGACATTTGATAGACGAAACGTTTTTGTGCGGATAGCTTCCAACCACATTTCCCTATCACGGAATTTATCCGCTACATATCGAAATGCATTACCGTCGCTCTTAACGGCCTCCATACACATCTCACGGTCGCGTAGCTCCACTGGTACATTTTCTAAAAATTGACCGTTATATTTTACATTTAATAAGTACATTTCTCGACAGATTAGCTCTTTTGGTACATATTTTATAGCATAAGGATGACTCTTAACAGCGAGCATACAAATCTCGCGGTCACATAGCTCCTTGGGTACAGACTGTAATGAAAACTCTGAAGTCTTAACAGCGAGCATACAAATCTCACGGTCACGAAGCTCGACCGGTACATATTTTAAATCATATCCACATTGCACTGCTGAAAGGCATATCTCGCGACTGAGATATGCCTCAGGGATTTGAGTAAAACTTAGCCGTTTATTCTTGTACTTCTCTAAATAAGCCTCCCTTATAAGATTTATACATTCGTCCTCGGCAAGAAACATCTTATTATTTTTAATAATTTTACTTATTTAATTATTTATTCAATTTTTAGGGCAAAATGAAATCTTACCCTAAATAACGCGAAAAATGAAATTTTATTTTAATTTTTAAATATTTTTTGAACTCATCAAGATGAATATCTTCTATCTGTCGGCAAATCCCGAGGAGGCGGCCCGTATGGCCTGCAACAAGCACGTTGTCAAGATGATTCTTGAATCAACACAGCTTCTCTACACTGCTCAGCATTTGTCGAATGGACCATTGGAGCTGTGTCCTTACACACCGTACAAGATTGCGCACAAGAATCATCCTAGTGCAATCTGGGCTCGTTCCAATATCGACAACTACAACTGGCTTTGTCAGCTGGCTCTTGCCTATTGTGATGAATACAGGCACCGCTATGGATATGATAAGGAGCACTCTTGTGAAAAGCATCTGGTGTGGCTTTATAATAACCCGCCTCCGCTTTCATATGAGCGCTTCTATGAACCTCCTCAGTGTATGCCAGACCAGTACAAAACCGATGACTGTATACAAGCCTATCGTAATTACTACATAGGTGAGAAGCTAGGGTTTGCCGTCTACACCAACCGGGAGGTACCTTATTGGCTAGATGGATACCTTTGATATTTTTAACTTATAACAAGTTAAAAATGATTTTATATTGTTTTATAAAACTATTAAATAAATGGAGTTTAATCAGATGGAAAAAGATTTGATAATGTATTTCTGCGAAGATTATATGAATAGAAATAAGAAAATTTACGAAGATACAGTGAAATCTATGAAGTATAAAGATATGTTAGAAAAATGTATCGAAAAAGTAAAACTGCTACAAGTCATCGTTGATAAATATAACAACGATGAAACAAACTATAAAAATAGAATGGTTAACATTGATATGCATTCTCATATTCATAAAATTAGGTATCAAATTGAAGACCTATGCGAAGAGATGAAATTTTACACCAATAAAATTTCAAACCTAGAAGTATCGGAAGAGGTCTATTTTAACTATAGGTTTTGTGAAAATGATTTTCATCGGTTGAAAAAACTTTCTACGTAATTTTTATTAGTCTTAATAAAAATTAATGGATGCTATACCTTCACAAGACGATATCTCGTTAGTTCTTGGTAAGCCAAGTAGTGGGAAAACACGTCTAATAATAGCTTTTATTATCGTTATCTTTATTATAATTTTAATAGTGGTATTTCTGATAGTCACGGGATATATCACATTATCCAATCCAGCTGCACCGACTGTCTCTGGAAATAGTACACAATGAATATTACCATAAATTGTGAACTAGAAAAGTATCTAATAGAAGCTTATGAAAATCTCATTGATAGATATTGCTATACAAATGAGATAGTTGATAGCTCTGAGTCTTGTGTAAAACTTATGTATAACATTTGGTTATCAAAACTTAATTATAATAGATTTTGCATTCAATAATTAAAATGGCTTATTATAATTTTTTAACACCGTTCGACCAGATATATCCAGATTTACCTGCACCTGGAAATAAAACGGTACCATTACCTACTGGTCCAGGTAATATCAATCGTCTAGACCAGTATATAAGTCCATATAATATCACAACAGGTGAATTAATCGAGCTTCAGATAGATGGTCTTGATAGACCGACTAATCTAACAGGAACAGCTGGCCCAACGGGTCCGGGACTCTCTGGTAGTCCACCTCCAGCAACCCCTTTTATGATGGTCGCTTACGGTCAGACGTCACAAGGTATCGTTCAATTCACCCTTATAAAAGGAGAATCAGCTTATATACCAAGCGGAGTGACAACCGTTGAAATAGACAAGACTTATCTTTTTGCTCCTATTAATGACGCCCTTGATTACAGTCGTGTAGTTCAGTTATATTATACTATCGATACTAGTCAAAACGGGGTTAACGGAGCCCCTAGTGGTAATACCAACGCTATTCGATTTTTTGACGCCGAAAGAGTTCAGCAAAACCCAACTTCTTCTATTTATGACTATGAACTTACAGGTTTTACATCGTTAGATTTTAAAGAAGATAATTCTTATGCTATCTGGCCAAATAAACCTGATTTTGGCCAGAGTTGGCGTGATAATACTATCGGATTATTTTTTTATTTTAATGAACTAGTAAATAAGATTAATCCAAACCAACAGCGTATATTCTCGGGTCAATTTTATCATCCATATTTTATCGGTATAACTGGTATCGGCAGTGATGTACCAAACGGATTTACTGACTATGCAACTAGCAACTATTATTCCGGCTATGGCCCTGGTTACCCTGTAAATATCAATTACCAGTATGCAGCTATTAATCCGAGTATTAGACCGGTTATAGAGAATGGTATAGATAACATTTTTCAAATATATGATAATTTTAACGGGGCCGGAAGTACATTCACGGCAACTTGGCCTGGTCCAGTAAGTCTAAATATGTATAATTTTCCTACTAATAATATAACGAATGTTATCGTTTCAACTCAAGATGATGTTAGTTCATTGGATAACGATATTATAAATGTAATCAATAATGTATGTAATAATAGCTTTTTACCTTGTGATTGTAATAACAATAATTTCTGTACGGGCAACTCTAGCAACTCCTACAATACAGTTAATCAAAACACCATTCAGGCAGGTATAGCTAATTATCTTACTTATCAGTTTATACCTTTTAATCAAATAAAGACTCCTCCTAATTTTATCGTCACGGATCCAAATAATGTAGGAAATACAGGTTATACATATGTCACCCTTCCTACTAACAATATAGGACAACCTTTTGAGCCTACACCGACTGGTGTATCAGGTAATCAGTTCTACGGTTCATATGCTATACAATCTCAAACGATGATAGATACAACAATAGGACCGACCGGAACGATGCAGTCTAATACTAGTATTATATCAGGTTGGATAAATAATCCTCTGAGTCTCTCTTATCAATGCAACCGTGAAGTATCGAATAATAGCACATGTGGTTTCATTGATTATTTTGATTCATTATTTGGAATTGCTTATAACTATGGTACTTGTGGAGCAACTGGTGCAACAGACCCTTATCAGAAAGGTGCCTGTTTGTCAGGTCAAATATGTGTACCAAATTTTGAGTTTCTACAATTATATGATACATCTGTGATGCAGCCTTACATATGTGTAAGTGGTGCGACAGGCGTATCATATAATAATCTAAGTAATTATACGACGGCAGTTCCTCCTACAACACAGTTCACTGCATCGCAACAGGAACCACAGTATGGTGTTCAAAGGTTAACCGCACCTGTTGAAAAGAAGACTAGTACAGATAATATTTGGCTGTATATTGGTATTATTTTAGCAGTCATAGTTATAGCGGTAGTTATTTTTCTAATAGCACGAGGATTTAAATCTTCACCTAACTACTCGAACTATTCACCGTTAGTATTTACATAATTTTAAAGATATTTTATCTTTAAAATTTTTAAGGGATACACATTACTATAGACTTTGTAGCAGTGTTGAATTGTACGAAGATTGTTTTATTCATCTTTTTAACTGTTTCTTCAACCTTGGTATTTTCACCATAGATAAAAGTCTGACCTGCTCCAGTAAAGACTTCAACCGCTGTATTTTTATCAGTTAGAGATGTAAAAAGATTTTTAAAATTAGATACGATATCCGGCTCTGTTGATGCCGGACCCGTTGGCCCTGTACTGCTCTTCGGGTATATTTTAGGGACAACTCCTTTAATCTCTTTATTATTTACTTTGTTAAAAAAATCATCTAGTGTAGCCCGCTTATTATTTGAGAAGACCCAGCCAGAGCCAATTTTTAGCTTTGCATTAAACCTTCCATTCATTTTAATTAGCTCATCTGTAAACGATTTTCCGAAATGTTCGGATGTTTGAATTGCAATAGACCTTTCAGAGTAGCTATATATATTTATTATAGTCTCAAATTCTTCATTATTTTGAAGTATATATTTTACCAGAGTAGTCTTATCCGGGTTCATTTTTATTCTTCATTTGTAAACTTTTAAAACAAAATCAAATTTGATTTAAAATTTGATTTTGTTAAAATAAAGAACTCGTATTATAAAAATGGAAACCGGTACTGTAAATCTTTATAATACCGGGTTGACAACAACTAACTATGGTGAAATACTACAGAAAATTATTCGGGGTAATGGCTTCGCATTAAATATAATCGAAAATTACAATAATGAAATGGATAGGATATTGCAGATGATTAGTAATGAAAAGATTAAGACGCGTGATGGAACTGTTAGTTTCACAAATGTGAGGTTTCGCAAACCTACAATTGAAATCAACGGTTTACTTCAGCCTTTGACTCCTATGATTGCACGCGAGCGTATTAATCGCTACTTCGCGGAGATTGTCGCCGATCTTTCATACAAAATTAACCCGATTTTTATCGACGGTGTTGCAACCTACCCGACTGACAGGCCGGCTGAAGATACCAAACCAGATGTGATAATTGCTTATATACCAGTTATGTTAGGCTCAAAGCTATGCTACCTTGATAAATTAAGTACAGCAGAGCGTATGGCCGAAGGTGAATGTTTCACTGATATTTTTGGCTACTTTCTTATTAACAGTGAACGTATTATCATTAGTCAGGAAATTCTCCGACTATCTACATTTCTAATCTGGGAATCTGATGGTACTATAATCGGAAATATAACGTGTCCCACTCAGCAAGGTACTATATTGACTAAACTTATTGTCAATAAAAACCGTGCTATAATGGTGTACTTATCTCATCTAGCTAAACAGAAAAATCCGCCGTTCCCGCCTCTATTTGCAATATATAAGCTTTTTGATATGGAGATGGATGAGGCTATTGAAAATATTCTCTCTTTCATAGACGAGAAATATTACGATGATGTGCTTTTTCAGTTAGAAGCAACCAAAGCAGAGTATAATACTCTTATGGCTGGTAATACAGATAAAGAAACTCTGATTGAAAAGCTTCTTGAGCGCAGGCGATATTCCGATTCTCGGGCAACATCCGAGAAGAATATTGAGGATATTGAACATGACCTTTTTCCTCATATCCAGGACAAAGAGCAGAAACTTCTTCATTTATCGATGTATACTGCCAAAGTATTAGAGTGTATGATAGGTGTTCGCAAGATGGATGACCGTGATAGTTATGGTAATAAAAAGATTGAAACAGCTGGTTCTAAACTAGCCCAGCTTTTTAAAGCTATTTGGATAGAACATATGAATGCTATCAGCCTGAAGGCACAAGATGTTCGAAGTATACTAGATGTTAAAAATCTAATTTCTTCAAACAAGATTGAAAGCGAGATTACTAGTGCATTTGGTTCAAATGCCTGGGGTACCAAAAGTATGCGTAAAAAGGAAAACATTACAGAGTTTTTAAAGCGCGACACGCCAATTGCCGTTATCTCGCAGATGCAGAAAGTCAATGTACCTGTTTCTCGCCGCGCAGCTATTCCAAAGCTGCGTATGCCACATGGAAGCGGTGTTGGATATATTGATCCTTTCGATACACCTGAAGGTGAAGGTACGGGACTAGTTCGCAACCTTGCAAGTACGTGCTATATCTCTCTTGAGAAAGACCCTCATATGTTTTATGATTTTTGCTCAACCAACGACAAAATCAAGAAATATGTTTTCGATAAACGTTATGCAGGGACTGTACCTTTACTAGTAAATGGTGTTGTAAAATACTGGTGTCTTCCCGAAAAGGCGACGGTATTGATTAAAAAGTTTAAGAATGAAAACCTATATTACAAAGATGCCTGTGTTTTCTATAACAAGCGAGACAAGTGTGTTGAATTCAGCTGTAATGGCGGTCGCCCTACTCGTCCACTTTTTGTTGTAAGTAAAAATTGCACACTAAATATAGATGCTAATAATTTATGGAATGCGGATATTGATGAACTTCTCAAGAGCCAATGTATCGAGTATATAGATGCTCGTGAACAGGAATGGATTTATTTGGCAGAAAGCATTGATTATGTCTATCACCGCAAAGAGCTTCTTGACGAACTAAATAAAACAAAGGATGAAAGCAAGATAAATACTATTAAGCAGCAATTACAGGAAACAATTCCGTATGACTATTGTGAAATAGATCCGACTGCTATGTTTAGTATATCTTCCAACATTATTCCCCAGGCCAATCGCCAGGCTGGTCCTCGTACTGCATATCAATGTGTCGAGGAAAATACACTTGTAACGATGAAGGATGGAAGTCAGAAGCCAATTAAGGATATCAAAAATGGCGAAGAAGTTATTACTATCAATCCTGACAATCTCAAGATGGAAGTGAGTAAAATACATTCACATTTTATAATAGATTCTAAGGTCAAAGGAAACCCTGTATATAAAATTACAGCCGGAGATAAGTATATTATTGCGACAGACGACCACCCTTTCCTAACAGAAAATGGCTGGAAAGAAGTTCGGGATTTAGTTATCGGAGAAAGACTAGCGATGAGTAATACAGAGAAGACAGTCTTCAATAGTATTACAAACATAGTTAAAGTTGAGCACTGTAATGTTGCAGATTTTACAACGGAGTCCAATAACCATTCCTTTATCGCCAATGGCTTCGTGACTCACAACTGCGGAATGAACCGTCAAGCTCTAACACAATACCATTCAAACGAACATCGTCGTTTCGATAGTTCTTACAAGATGTTGCACTATCCGAAGAAGGCTCTCTTTCAAACCGATACACAAGATACCGCTGGTATAAATCTTATGCCAAACGGTATAACCGCTCACGTTGCAATTATGGCTCACCCTGATAATCCGGAAGATAGTATTATTGTTAAAGAGGAAGCTATTGAATATGGTAATATGTTTGATATGTGTAAAAAGATGACTAGTATAAGTAAGTTAAATATTATTGGTGATATATTTCTAGTTAAACTCGGCAAACCTGTTATTAAAGTGGGAGAACGCGCGGATTGTTATCACGCTATCAATGAAAACGGTATACCTCGTTTGGATGCTTATATTAACCACGGCGATTGTATTCTCGGTAAAATTAAAGAATATCGAAAGAGTACACCTACTATACCCGCTGGAACCAAAGAAAATGTTTCGGAATTTGCAGGTATAGGACAAGAAGGATACATAGACCGAGTATTAATTACACACAATGTTAAAACAAAAGAAAATATTATTAAGGTTAAGATACGGCAGAATAGAAAGTATCAGCCAGGTGATAAAATGGCTATGCGTTATTCTCAGAAAGGTACCGTTGCTAAGATTGTACCTGCTCGTGAATTACCTATGGTCGCATCAGGTCCTCTAAAAGGTATGGTCCCTGATTTAATTATTAATCCACACAGCCAGCCTTCTCGAATGACTATCAATAATATTATTGAGTTCCTTGTTAGCAAGGCTGCCGCAATTAAAGGTGAATTTGTTAATGCTACAACTTTCCGCGATTTTTCACGGGAGCTAGAATATGCACAGCAGGTCCTTGAAGATTATGGTTTAGACCCTTCTGGTAAAGAAGAATTTGTCCTACCAAGTGGTCGTAAAATGAAAGTAAAATGTTATTTTGGCCCTGTTAATTATCAGGCTCTACGCCACCACGTAGTTGATAAGATTCAGATGCGTTCCCGTCGTGGAGTACAGATGATTACTCGTCAGCCAGTTATTGGACGTGAAAACGAAGGTGGTCTAAAGGTGGGTGAGATGGAACGCGATGCTCTTATCTCACACGGTGCTTCTGCTCTTCTCCGTGAGCGTTTATGCGACGTTTCCGATGCATATAATCTACCCGTATGTAAATGCGGTGTTATTGCAATCACGAATCACGAAGAAGGTATTTATAAATGCACTGCCTGTGGTCCTAATTCAAAGATAGGAGTTATTCGCATTCCATATGTCGTCAAGCTACTTCTCCATTGGCTAAATGGAGCAGGTATTCATATGAAGTTCAAAGTAAGTCAAGTTGTCAGTGTTGGTGGAAGACCGGAAGAAAAATTTCTCCTGTAAACAAAAGCTATTTTTAATACAAAAAAATGTATTAAAAATTGAAATGCTATAATATTTATTTTACTATAATAAAACAGAAAGGTATAATGGAGCAATTGGCAAAGTTGTTGGCACGCAAGAGGAATTTGCAGGCTTTCGAGAAGTTCCTGCACTCTGCTCTGATTTTTACAGAAAAAGGGCCGTGTCTTCAACCCCATAGTATATGGCGAAAACTACGTTAGACCATCTGGGTCAATCCATGCTGAACAGGACTGTGTAAATAAACTTCCTACTATTAAGAAGCAGAAACGCTTAAAAAAGATTTCTCTTCTATCTATTCGAACAAATAGAAGAGGGCAGCTTATGAGTGCAAAACCGTGCTATCGATGTATTTATATTATGTCAAAACTTGCAGAGATAAAAGGATATAAAATTGCTACCGTATATTATACCGATAATGACGGTAATATTGTTAGCTGTTCTTTAGACCATCTTTGTAATGAAGATTGTAAACACATCAGTAGTCTCTATCGGACTGGGAAAAAATAATTTTAAAGATATCTATCTTTAAAATTTAAATTGTTCTTCAAAGAACTCATAATCAAGGTTGCAATATTCCTTTCTAAACTCGGAACTTCCAAAATCGTGTATAAGTATTATATACCCATATTTATTTTCTTTGCTTGGTAGTAGTAAGAAATTTGCTAAATGCAAATCATTGTGGCAAACACCTAGTAGCCTATGCATATCATCTATAGCTTCATAACACTGATTTTTGATATACTTCATTTCACCTTCCGAAATTTTACAATTTTTCACATACTGATTTAAATCACACCAACCAAGCTCCATAATAAGAATATGAGATTTTGTTTCATCATTCTGATATTTCTCTGATTTAATGGTGAAATTGTCATTGTGAAAAATTGTATTTTCGCATAAATCATATCCATAAATTATAGGAAAATGAACGGTTCTATTTTCCAAAACCATTTGTGAGGCTAATTCAGCTATAGTAATTTCATTTCTATTTTTATCAAAACTATTATCATTTATTATGGGTAGAACTTTTATTGCAAAGGCATTCTTTTCAATTCTACCCAGATAAACTTCACCATTTTTACTATCGCTTCCAATACGACTAATTATTTTCTTCGATATATTGCAGCTATTTTCTTCATCATCGATGTAGTTAGTTATTTTATTATATAACTCAAATCTTTTACTCTTTGATTCAGTATTAAAATTTTGGTTCCATTTTACTTTACCATTAAAATGTCGCATTTTTTATATTCTGTAGAATATAAAAATAATTTCAATTATCCCAATATGATGTATATGCGCCACACTTGCACCATTCGATGACAAGTTTCCAGGGTATGGTTTTCTGAATCATATAAAAACGTTGATAATCAGTTGCAACTATTTTAACACACCCCTCTTCGAACCATTCTCTAAGGGAATAAAAATTAATTTGAATAGGTTTCATAACATCAATGTTAGTTGCTGAATAGATATACCCGCTACCATATTTTCCATCGAGAATAAGTATTTCCGGTTTATGAAAAATAGTATCCATATATTCAATACTTTCAACGAACATTTTAATATGGGTATATTTTATATATAAATTTCATTTATATATCCATTCTGAAATATAATTTTCTTCTGGGTCAAATTTCCTAACAAAACTATCTGGGTTATAAATGCGATACGGTGGTTCAGAGAAAGGCATATTGATATAGTTCATCCAACCAAACATATTTTGTGTAAAATCATAATCTAATAGATGATTAGCATAGTATTGTTCACAAAGACGCCAAGGTAGTTTGAGTGTTTTTACCGCATAGTTTGCAACCAAAGTTCTAGCTTTGTTGTGAACCCATCCTCCTTTATTAAGCTGGTTCATTGCCGCATCAATAATATCAACACCAGTCGTCCCTGACTTCCAAGCCTCGAAATCTCGCTCTTGTTGTTTACTTAACTTGGACCATTTCCTTTGAAAATTGAGAGCATTATCCCCATATAAATCTTCAAAATAAGCCATTATATTACCATAGAAATCCCGGAAAATAAGCTGTCTTATGAACTCATCCATACCTCCCATCTTCTTGGCAATGTAGTATGTTTCACGGATACTAATTGTACCAAAATGATGATGCACGCTTAATCCGCTTGTTGGAAGTGCCATCATATTTCGTGTTTCGTTGTAATTTTCAGGTAATTTCATTAATAACTCTAATCCTTCTTTTCTACCACCTTTAAATAATCTTTCCGATTTTTCTTTAGGAAACATTTTAGTCAATGTTGTATTTGAAAGATTATCGGCAACGCTTGCTTTAACGAACTTTCCCTTAACAAATCCAAGCGGTTCATTCACTTTTCTCTTAACTATTTGCTCGTAAAAAGGTGTAAATTTTTGATAAATTTTTCCATTGCCTGTTCTTATAGTACCAGGTGGAAATAGATATATATCATCTATAGCTTCAAAATGTATACTATTTTTATTACAGAATTCTCTTATACGTTCTTCACGTAATTTTGCATATGGTGTGTAATCTTTTGTCTCAAATAAAGCTGTAAATTTAATCTTCTTATAAATTTTTTCTAAAGCTTCTATGGTATCATCGTATAATATACATAATGAACTTTTATATTTTTTTCTTAATTCTTCATCTAGTTCTTCTAAGCCTTTAATCATACATTGCACTGAACGCTCTGATTTTATAACCGCTTTCTTACCCACCTGCTCGGGAGTAAATATGAATACCGGTAAGACATCTCCGTAATCGAGGGCGGTTTGAAGTGGGCGATGGTCTTCAAGTCGAAAGTCTCTATGAAAAAGAAAGATTGCAACATCACCCATTTTTAAATTATATAATCTTTTATTATGATTTAAAAATGGATAAATCTAGAAGAAGTAGCATCGAAATTAAGATTTCATATGATGCTAAAGAGGATAAGTATACTTTTGATTCTAAATTAAAAGCTATATTCAATAAGGCGAAAAATGCTTTCCAAATAAAATTACCATCTGGGAAATTTTTACTCGTAAAACCAGAGCAACTTAAAAATCATAATATAAATGATATAGTTGGTGTAAGTGAAGGTGAAAATATCAAATTGATTGAACCCAAAAGAAGCCCCGCTCGTGTATCAACTTCTAAATAAAATTCTATAATATAATTAAAATGCTTTACATTTTAATTTTGATACTACTCATAATAGTAGTTGTATTTATTATACTAAGAGTAAGTACCGCATCAAATGAAACCGTTTCCAAGTCTATAAGTTCATCCGAATTAAACAGCGGGGATTTGCTTTTTGTAAGTTATAAAAATGTTCTCGGAACGTTTATGAAAGCCTGGTCTGTTTCAAAATGGACTCACGTTGCAATGGTTTATAAATCACCCGAAGGGGAGTTGTATGTAATGGAAACTGCTAATTACCCTGACATTAAAGGTGTCCTGTTTTTACCAATAGCGGAATGGTATCGTTATAATAAGAACTGTGAGATAGCAGTGAAAAAATTACACAAACCTGAATATTTCAACGACATGAAAATACTTGAAATATTCGAGAGTTTAGTAGATAAAAAATTAGATACATTTGGAACATCCTGGCTTAGATTACTAACCAAAAAGGAATATTCAACCTTAGAAGAAAAAGAAAATATAACCTGCTACGAGCTTGTAATATATATATTACAAGAGGCAAATATTGTTAAGAAGGAGTATAGCCCTTCTTCCTACTTTCCACGGGATATGACAAGAAACGAACTTCCTTTACATAAACATTTTAATTTTTCGGAATTATTAAGTTTTAAAATATAAAATTGTAATAATAAAATGGAATTTACACCAGAGCAGATTACAAGCGCCATCAATGAAGCTCTAGCTGCTAATATCGGAGCAATTAATAATGTTATAAGTATGAGTATTTTTGTATCAAATGTTGGAAAGAAGTTAATCAATAGACTTGAGAATAAAAATCTCACTGCAGTTGAACGAATCGATATTATCGCAAATATTGGAGAAAAAATTACAAATGCCCTCGAAGAAAGGACAATAATTACTTTCGAGCTCGCACAGCAGTTTCGGGAGGTCCTAAAAAATACGGATGACTTTAAAAGTACAATTCAGTCGGTTAACAATTTTGTTCTAGCTGATGTAGAAGAGAAGAAAGCTATTCTAAGTAGCTTTCTCTGCAGTTGTATAACTTCTATTCTTGCACCCGGTAGGCCAGCAGTTTAAAACAGTATGTAAAAAGTACTCGCTTTACATTGGACTTATAATTAGCAATAATGTTTCGCTTCTTAACATCGGCAATTATATCATAATATTGATCGTTGAATTTTTCACTATTAAAAAATTCTTTAAGATACTCCCGTAATAAACTAACCTTATCTTCTTCATTATCATCCGTTTCATAATAATAAAACCCATCCATTATAATAAGCGTTAGAGCAAAATATTTCATATTCATATATAGAATATCAGAGCCCATATTACGGGCTTCTTCGAGATATGCTTTTTTTCTTTCTGTTTCAGTATCATATCGATTAAAAGCTTCATTTAAATCACGAAGCTGATTCTCTATTTTTCCATTTGAACTTACGGGATTAAAATTTGAGACAGAATAATTTTTGCTATAATTATTCTCAAAAACTAATGACATCTCTTTTTTAAAACTTGAAATAAAGTTTTAAAACTTTTAGATTATAAATTAAAAAGATGAACCTTGTAAAATGCGATAAAGAAAACTGTAATAATATTACTACTAATGGTTATTCGGAATATGGGACATACTGTTTTGCACATGCTGCTCTTACCCACAAACCTCGATTAATAGGTAAGCAAAAACGTGAATATCCTTTGCTTACACCATCTATAATGATTTATCAGGAAGATGTTAAATTTGTAAGTATTAAAAGTAAACGCTCTAATGTTA
>JACCDI010803066.1_pt1 | contig 18483 bp, 15 predicted proteins | sample 7442791 | NCBI WGS metagenome assembly JACCDI01 (sample SAMN15323434, study PRJNA562643) | freshwater metagenome | isolation source: river surface water | place: USA:Blue River Watershed | collected 2017-08-15
GACCTGTTCGCCGTGGTTAGGGATGACCGGCCCGCTTATCCGATGGGCACCAACCCAAAGGATCAGGCCTTTACTGAATCCACCCGATACCAAATCCCCACTGTATCCCTGCATTCAATGTCAGTACCTGAGCAGTAACGGCCAGCCCCTGTATTCGCCCTCCCTGGCAATCTTGCATCAACCGAACATCACGACGAACCGCCTGACATCATCGAACAGGCCTACGATAGCCTGGGCCTTCGTGAGTCCGAAGGAGAACTGCTCATCATCCATCGTCAGTTGAAGGTAGTTCTTATCGATGAGGATACCTGCAGGATTATTAAAAGGACCATGTTTGGTCACCTTCAGCGAACGAATGTTGGTGTCGGGGACATAGCCCAGATCGGCGACATCCAGCAGACGAGGCTCAACACCCATACTGCTCACGTATTGACGGATGATGACTTCGGCCTGGAGCAGTGAACGGGCCTTCCTGACGCCAAAAGAGAAATGCATCTTCCCGGCAAAAGGAAGGTCATCATTCCAGGGCTGGTCATTGCGTAGAATCTCCATGACCGGAGACCCGTTGAACTGCTTGAGAATCGGCGTGTATTTCGCCTGAATCATACGCGATAAATACGGAGCAGACGCTCGGCTCGCTTCTTAAGACATGCCTTGATCTGCGCAGCATCCGCACCGCTCGTCGGCAGGCCATCATTGATGACGAAAGCGCCTGCCTTGACCGCACCAGGCGGCGTAACGACTACGTTACCGAGGGATGAAGAGAGCTGATCGTACTCGGAGAGCGAAGAGAACCCGGCCGCCTCAAGCCTCGCATCACTGGGATTGTTACCGAGGTCGATGGACTTCTTTAGGTTATAACCAGAAATCTCCACTTCATCTCGCCAGAACACGGTCATCCCAATGTCGAGCGCCTGGTGCAACCTCGCCAAGAGCAGCTTCTCACGACGACCGGTAAGCCTCCCAATGTCGATGCTCTTGATTTTTGCCTCGAAAAGCTGGTCGTCCGGAAGAGCGATGACGGGGCTGTTAAGAAAGGTCCGCACCCCGCCCTCCACTGAGGCGGGCGTGTTGCCATATTTCCCGTCAAGAATATCAGAGGCCAAGGTGGCCATGTTGGAATCAAGACGACCCACCCCGGTTCCGCATACGAAAATACGGATGAGCGCCGCCTCGAATACGAACGAAACTCGGGCAATCGCTTCAGCTGCGACTTCGTTCTCGCCGCCGAATTTCTCACGCACAGCCATGAGGACAGGGCGACAGACCTCGGCGCCGAGAGTCTTCAGGGTCGGCGGATGATTGCGCGCGATGAATCGGCAGTTACGAAGGAAATGACCCAGATATTCATCAAGCGAGTTGAGCCCCTGAGGCCCTCCGCCCTTCTTTACGTCTTGAGCGATCTTCTTGAAAGAGGCGTAAAGCATTCGCTTCTGAACATGGCCGAAAAAGGCGCGGTGGTAATGAAGCAGGAACTTGTCACGATGGGACGATTCAGGAACCATGCTCTCAAAAGACAGACGGTCACCCTCCCAGGCCTCGTCGATGACGTCATGCTGCACCTTCTCGGTGAAAGTCAGCATGAGCACGTTCTTGAAGAGCTGATCGACGGTCAAAGGCTGACCTCGCGCGTTGAGCGCCTCGAAGACGGACATACCTTGGGAGTAGCCATCTACGCTGACCGCTACGATTCGCAGTCCGTTCATGATGACGTCGATGAGCATCAGCAGGGCCTCAGACTGGGCGATATTGTAGCTTCGGCAGCGCCTGACATACGTATCAAGACAGACCGAAATCACCTGATGAGCGGAGAATGACGCCCTGCCGAGGGCCTGAGGGTTGTCGGCCTTGTGCTGCTTGGCTAGCTCCTTGGTCTCGGACTCGATCTCCTTGTCCGTCCTCCCGAGAGAAAGAGAACGCTCGTAGTTTTTCTTGTCCTGCTCCTTGGGCACGAGGCGGGGGACCGAGCATCCTTCATCGGCGAAGAGCACGCCCCTGACGGCGTCCGGCGCCACGCCATCGCATGCGACCAGTTTGCGGTAAGCCATCGCAAGCAGCAGAGAAAGCGTCGTCGTGCGCTGCTGGCCGTCGATCACCTCCATGCACGAACCGTGCGTGGCATGGCTACGAGGCAGAAGCACGATCGATCCGACGAAAGGATCGGCGAAATCCACGTCGGGCGTCTGAACCTTAGCCGCCTTTCGGATCGGGATTTCCAAGAAATGATCCTGGAACAATGCTTCGATCTCCTCCACGCCCCAGGCATAGGGGCGCTGATAACGTTCGATGAGCAGATGCTTTACGCCGCCGAAAGTCATGAGTTCGGCGAAAGAGACCACCTTTGAGCTGATGTTGGACTTCATGGAAATTAACTGATAAGCTGTCTGATTCTTTTGGAAATACTATCCCAATCGGGATCGGGCGTGAGATGAGACCAGCTCAGGCGCACGCACCTCGTCGCCGCCACGTCATCCATACCCATGGCCTTTAGCACGTGGCTGGGCTTATAGCTGGATGACGTGCAGGCTGAGCCGTTGGAGACGGCCGCGTAGCCCTGAAGGCCGACGATGAGGGCCTCGGAATCAAGCATAGGGAAACGGATGTTCAATGTGGACGAGATGACGCCGACTTCCGGCCCGACGGGCACTCCGCCCAAGGGCAGCAACGCCTCTAGAGCCGCAGCCTTGATGGAAGCACACCGCTCCATCCATTTCGCAGATTCCGCCACAGACAACGCAGCGGATTCGCCCAAAGCAGCAATCAAAGCCACAGGCAAGGTGCCGGGGCGAATACCGCGCTCCTGCCCTCCGCCGAACATCAGAGGCCTGATAGGCGCCTTTTCATACCCCCTGCGTCGCGCGATCAGCGCTCCGATTCCTTTCGGCGAATAGATCTTGTGTCCGCTTACGCTGATCAGATCGATGCGTTGATTCGAAAGCGTCTTGGGTATCTTTCCGAAGCTCTGGGCGGCATCGACATGGAGATAGGCCAAGTGCTTTGCCATCCCGGCCGCGACCTCATCGATAGGCTGGAGCACACCGGTCTCATTGTTCACATGCATCACCGAAACGAGCAAAGTGTCAGGCCTCAGGGCCGACAGGACATCAGCCGCGCGAACGACACCATCAGGCTGGGGCTTGACGTAAGTGACTTCAAATCCCCGCGTCTCCAGGTCTGCCAGCGGTTCCAGCACCGCCTTGTGCTCGATCATCGTGGAGACGATGTGACGCCGATCATTGGCGGCTCCGAAATCGGCCAGGCCTAGGATCGCCAGGTTGTTGCTTTCCGTGGCTCCGCTCGTGAACAGCACCTCTTCCCGCTTGCAGTCGACGACAGCGGCGACCTGATCACGAGCCAGCTGCACCGCCCTTTTTGCGGCCGAGCCATACTCGTGGGTTCGGCTCCCTTCGTTTCCATACTCCTCATCTAGGTAGCGAAGCAGGACCTGCCGCACTCGCGGATCGATGGGGGTGGTTGCGTTGCAATCCAAGTACACGGAAGGCATACCCCCTAAAAAGCCGCCATGCCGGATGTATGTCAATAGGTTTGACAAACATTGAGCCATAACATCATAAATTAGACATACCCATGGCTAAGGACACGAACAAGCGCATGTCTGCCGAGATCGTCCCCTCTCTCAGCTTCCCTGTCATCCGAGGCACACAAGCAGGCCGCGAGTACTTCGTCGCCATGTGGTCACTTCGCACGCTCCGACAGATTTCCATCTTCGACGACCGCGAGCTCCCTCCTGAGCTCAGGGCGCAGCGTATCCTCAATCGTGCCCGCATCCCGGAGATCACCGGCTACATCCTGGATAACCCCGATGACTACGTCTTCTCGGCTCTTACCGTGTCGATCGACTCGCAGGTATCCTTCGAACCCCTCCAGGACCAGGACCGCCTCGGCATTCTCAAGGTACCGATGGACGCCAAGTTCATCGTCAACGATGGACAGCACCGGCGCGCCGCGATCATAGAAGCTCTGGAGCATCGCCCCGAACTCGCCAACGAATCCATCGCCGTCGTCTTCTTCCTCGATATCGGCCTGCAGAAGAGCCAGCAGATGTTCGCCGACCTCAACCGTCATGGCATCAGGCCGAGCCGCTCCATCGGCATCCTTTACGACCATCGAAGCGAAACCGCCAAGCTCGCCAAGTTGGCGATCATGAAGTCGCCCCTGTTCCGGGACATCATCGACATGGAGAAGACCTCCTTGGCCATCCGGTCCCGCAAGCTCTTCACCCTTTCGGCCTTCTGCAACGCCTGCAATGACCTCATGAACGGCATTCAGACCGGCAAGCTGGAGGAAGACGCCGCCCAAGCCCGAAGCTACTGGGAAGCCGTCTCGGAGCACTTCCCCGCCTGGCGCAAAGTCAAATCCGGCCAACAGCCGGCGAGCGAAATCCGTGAAGGATTCATCCATGGCCACGGCATCGCGCTCCACGCCCTCGGTATTGCCGGAAACGCATTGCTCAAGGCGCACCCAAAGGACTGGAAGAGCAAGCTCAGCCACCTGGCCGAGATCGATTGGTCGCGTAGTAATTCCAGTCTCTGGGAAGGACGAGCCCTCATCGGAGGCAAGGTCTCCAAGGCCACCACCAACGTGACCCTGACCTCTAACGTGATCAAGACAGCCCTTGGCATCCCTCTCAACCCTCGCGAATCAGAGATCGAACAAGCCCACTCTCAAAACTGACATGTCCGAAGACAAAACCACCCCCGCTCCAAGTTCCGAAAAAGGCCGGCTTGAATCCGCCTTCAAGGATGGAGGCTTCAACGCCTGCGTAGAGGCCATCCAGGAAGAAATCCGCACCCTTTACCTGGACGACAACGTACCCTGGATCCTCGGATACTCGGGAGGGAAAGACTCCACGGCCACCCTGCAGCTTATCTGGACAGCCATCGCCGCCTTGCCGGTCGAAAAGCGCAAGAAGCCTATCCATGTGATCTCTACCGACACATTGGTTGAGAATCCCGTGGTCGCCTCCTGGGTGGAGCACTCCCTCAAGGTCATGAGGCAGGCCTCTGACGACCAGAAGATGCCCATCAGGCCGCATAGGCTTACGCCGACCGTATCCGATTCATTCTGGGTCAATCTGATCGGTAAAGGCTACCCTGCCCCGCGCCACAAGTTCCGCTGGTGTACGGAGCGCCTCAAGATCAAGCCTTCAAACACGTTCATCCTGAACATGATCAAGCTGAGCGGCGAGGCCATCCTCGTGCTTGGCACCCGTAAAGCCGAAAGCACCAGACGCGCCGCCAACATGACCAAGCTTGAGGCGGGGCGTCTCCGCAACCGACTGAGCAATAACGCCAGCTTGCCCGGATCGCTCGTCTACACGCCCGTCGAAAGCTGGACCAATGACGACGTCTGGTTCTACCTCATGCAGGTCCAGAATCCCTGGGGCTTCAGCAACCGCGACCTCCTCGGGATGTACGCCGGCGCCTCTGCTGACGGCGAATGCCCGTTGGTCGTCGACACCAGCACCCCTTCCTGCGGCGACAGCCGTTTCGGCTGCTGGGTCTGCACGTTGGTCGAGAAGGATAAGTCCATGTCGGCCATGATCCAGAATGACGCCGAAAAGGAGTGGATGATGCCGCTGCTTGAGATCCGCAACGCCTTGGATTTCCGCCAGATGGGCGGAGAGGACGAAGACAGTTCGGACCGGAAGCTGCGCGACTACCGACGGATGAACGGAAGCGTGCAGCTTTACTATGACCGCGTGATACCTGGTCCTTACCTGCAGGAGGTACGAGAGAACTGGCTGAGAAAAGTACTGACGGCTCAAACTTGGATCCGCAAGAACGGCCCATCCGACGTCAAAGCGATAACGCTGCTCACCATGGATGAGCTTCACGAGATCAGGCGTATCTGGGTCGTAGACAAGCATGAGATCGAGGACCGCCTACCTGCGATCTACGAGGAAAGCACCGGCGAGCCCTTCCCTAAGCAGAAGATGGACGACGCACAGACCTACGGGGTGCGCGAGCTGCGGCTCCTGAAAGAAGTCTGCGGCGAAGACCGCAATCAGTACGAGCTGACACGCTCGCTCCTGAGCATAGCCTCGCAGCATAAGACAGGCCAGCGTCGTGCGAAGCTGCATTCGGAATTCACCAGCCAATTCCGTCGTCACTCATACGCCTCCGCCGAGGAAGCATTGCAGGACAAGCTGGCCGAGGAAGCCAAACGAAAAGAAGCCGAAGGAGGAGCAGCCGAATAACATGGTCATCAAGAAGATAACTCTCAGGAACTTCGGCCCGTTCCTAGGAGAACATCACCTGGACCTGAACACGCTCCCCGGGAAGCCGCTCATTCTTGTCGGCGCCTTGAACGGCGGAGGCAAGACCTCGATCCTTGAGGCCAGCCGACTCACGCTCTACGGCAGCGCCTGTGGCAACGGGAAGCTGCGGAGCATGCGCTACAAGGACTACCTCCGTATGTGCATCAACAACAGTTCCCCCAAGGGCTCGATCACTTCGACGGAAATCACCTTCATCCGCAACGAAGAAGGCGTCGCGAAGGAGATCAGGGTCGCCCGCGCATGGTCTGTCGTGGATGGTGAAATCGACGAGACGATCAGCGTCTTCGTAAACGGAGAACTAGAGGAAGCGCTCAGCAACGAGGCTGGCTGGAATTCTTACATGTCAGCCTGCCTCCCCCCCAACCTGGCCCACCTGTTCTTGTTCGACGGAGAGCAGATCCTGCATGGCGGGGCGGGCGGAGTCAGCCCCATCCTGAAGGACGGCGTATACTCCCTGCTCGGCATCGAGACCATCGACAAACTCACCGGCGACCTGGAGCTTTTCGAGCGCAAGCAGATGGCGGAACTCGTCAAAGAATCGGCCATCAAGGAACTAAGGAGCTTGGAGAAGAAGTGCGGCGAGCAATCCGTCGCGATCATCGACAAGAAGGCTCAGCTCGAATCGGCGCGCGACCAATTCAAGGCCATTGAGAACGCCCTGTCCATGCGTCGGCTTCAGTTCAGGAACAAGGGAGGAGAAGAATACCGGAACAGGGACAAGTCCAACGAAGAGCTCAAGCAGCTGAAGCTGGAGCTGAGCCTTATCAATGAACGGCTCATTGAATGCTGCGCCGGAAGCCTGAACCTGGAGCTAGTGACCAGGGAGCTGCTGGCTCTCAGGAAGCGGGCCGCGGAGGAAGTAGAGACGGTCGAAGCGGTGGCATCCATCCAGATCCTGAAGAAGCGTGATGCCGAACTCGCCCGGGATGTACTTTCGAAATCAGATTCCGGACTCAGGACGCAGATCGAGGCATGGCTTGATGCGGATATCCGTAAACGTCTCGGAAACATCAGCCGCCAGCAACTCATAGGATTAGGCCAGGAAACGATCGATAAGACCGATTTCATCATCAAGACAGGCATACCGGAAGCCAGGAGAACGGCCGACGCCCTCCTTGCCGCGCAATTGAAGACCGAGGAACAAATCTCCGCGCTGGAGGAGAAAATACGTCAGATCCCCTCGGAAGAGTACATCATCGAGATGGAAAAGGAGCTGACCGAAGCCGAATCAAACCTCACCGTCGCCGAGCTGAATCTGAGGGAATTCACGAAGCAGATCGCCGAGGATGAAAAAAGGCTCATCGAAGCCGAAGCCGAACTGCGGAGATTCAAGCTCGAGAACATCGACGCCGAGGCCAAGGGCTCGGAGGCTGAACGACTCCAGCGACAGACCGCAAAGTCGCTTGAGACTCTTGCCGCTTTCAAGAAACGCCTGATCACGGAGAACATCATCCTCATCCAGTCGCTCATCGAAGAGTCGCTGCAAAGGCTGCTCAGGAAGCTGTCGCTCATCAAACGGCTCACCATCGACCCGGAGACCTTCGAGATCCATCTGGAGAGCCCCTCCGGGGCCCAGTTGCTCTGGCAACAGATGTCCGCGGGCGAACAGCAGATCGTCACCACCGCCATCATCTGGGGCCTCGCACGCGCGAGCGGGCACGTGTTTCCGATGATGGTAGACACGCCGCTGGGACGACTCGACGAGACGCATCGCGGCAAGCTTCTCGACCATTACTACCCGGAAGCATCCCACCAGGTGATCCTGCTTTCCACCGACAAAGAAATCGGCCCGAAGGAAGTATTGTCCCTGCAGGAACATGTCACGCGCACCTACCTTGTCAGGCACAACGAGCAGACCAAGGTAAGCGACCTCACCGAAGGATATTTCAACTAAAATGAACCCACCCGTGCAGAACATCCGAGTCAGCCAAAGGGGCAAGGAGGCCCTTCAACGGCTGAAGAACCGTACCGGCATCGAGAACTGGAACGTCCTCTGCCGCTGGGCCGTCAGCGCATCCTTGGGCATGGACACCCCCCCGCCCCGCTGGATCGCCCAGGAGGAAAGCAACATCGACATGGACTGGAAGACATTCGCCGGCGACCAGGCCGACGTCCTGTCGGCACTCATCTATCAATCAGCCGAGAAACACGGCGAGTCCAAGCCCGAAGCTCTGCCTGCGTTCTTCAGGGCCCACCTCGAACGAGGCATCAATGCGATTCAGAACGTAAGAAAGCTGAGCGATATCACCCAGCTTTCTAAGTAGGGAGTTCCTCAGGCCTCAGGTGGCGATAATTCGTGCGCCTTTTCTGCCAGCTTGATCACATAATCTGCGAAAGAAATCACATCCATCTCCTGGACGCCATCGGCAGCCATCTGTGAGAAACCTGCTTCGGCGTACTGCTCGAATAGCCTGATCCTTTCCTCATCTCGTGCTTCGTCAGAACAAAGGACATCAGGGTTCCCCTTCTCGACCAAAGAAAGACTGTTGATGAAACCGGGCCAGACGCCGGACGCCTTGAACGTATCGAAATCGATTCCGCCTCCGCCGTTAATGTCATTAAGGGCTTCGCTCTTCTTTTTGGCGAAGCCGAGGGCGACGGCGAAGAGCTGAATCTCCCAATTCTGCTGAAAGATCTTCTTCTCAGGAGAAGCATCGGCAAAAGACTCGAGGATGACCCTGCCGGCGGTCGAATGATTTATTCTTCTCATAAGGTCAGGCTGATAGCTCGCGGATATCGGAAAAGACAGTCGGGACACCACCTGGCGAAGGCCCTGAGACCGTGACATCGACCCCGCCGATCTTCTTAGTAGAGGCGGCATCGCTTCCCAGCGGGCTAAAGTGATGATAAATATAGAACTTACGGCCCACTGAACCGGGCCTGTCAAATTCGGATGAGACGAGGCTGTAGTGGGCATGATTCACAAGGCACACTACCTGGTTTGCGAAATTAGGCAGATCCTTGGCCAGCCTTAGCGCGGGATCTTCGGTCAGGACGCCGAAAGGTGCGTCGATCACGATGGGGTAGATCTGCGGAGCGAAGACAGCCAAGGAACCATCGCTGAATCTTGCCGGATCGGCGGCCAAGGACACCAGACTCTTGATGAGAGACAACGAGAGGCACTGCTGGCGGCCCTTGTTCATACCCGTCTCACGGACCCATTTGTTTTCCGCATCCCTGACCTCGATGTAAGGCAGGAAGGTGTCCAACTTGCCCGGGACCGAAGATGCGCAATCTACTTTGGCCAAGCCCTCGATGTTCGACAAAGACGAGAAAGCAGCGCCGATTGACTGACTCATAATGGTCTCCAGCTTTCCGGTGGCAGAAACGATCAGGGCATTCAGCTTTTCTATGGCTGCCTCAATTAGAGCTATCCGTTTGCCCGCGACGAGGGTCTCCTTCTGCCTTGCGTCTAGCAAAACCAACTCACGCTCGCTCCTCTCGATCTTAGAGTCGAGCGCAGGCACCTTTACTTCTAGGGCCTCACGCAAGTCTCTTTCATGTTCGGCGATCTCTCGTCCGATATCATAACTTCTGTCCTGAAGTTTTGAGACGACGCCCTTGAGGTCTTCGCCGATCCGCAAGTTGAGACTGGCAATTTCTTCCTCGTCTTCCCTGATATCGCCCAAGGTCGAGAGATACTTGGTTCTTAGCCTTTTGAGCTCCAAGAGGTTCTCGGACTGCTTGCCTTGCAGATCCCGCAAGGCAAGGCCTACGGATGTCGCGGCCTCGTGAAACTTGGAATCACGTGCTATTTCAAGATGTGCTTGGACCTTGTCTCTGGTTGCAGACCCCACGCACAAGGAGGAACCGCAGATGCATGCCTCTTTGTTGATCAGCTCCTGAATGAAATCTCGAGAAATCGGCGCCGGAAAATCGCCCTTTTCCCTGAATATACGCTCGAGTCGCACACCTTCGTTAGCCAGTCTTACGGACAACAAGGAAAACGCGTTCTTTCTAAGAAAGGCGCGGAGCGACTTCTGCGTGTCACCTAAGGTTTTCTGTTTTTCTTCGACCCTGGTGCGCAGTTCGATCCTCTTTTCAACAAGCAGACGGACTTCCTCATAACGTTTCAAATCGTCCTCGCATTTGGTTCGTTCGGCTTGAAGGACGGAAATCCTGGACTTCAAGTCATTCGCATTCTCCTTATGGCGCTCCCTGTCCGCCTTCATCTGTTCTATCTCTTCGATCTTCAGGCGATGGGCCGCTCCGGCGTTCTGCTTTCGCCTGGATTCAAAATGTCTTTTCGCGGTCTTCAGGTCTTCCACTGCGGCTTCGATGACGTTGAAACCAAGGATCGTACGCACCGCCTTTACAAGCAGCTCATTATGCTCGGACACCAGCTTATCGACCCCTTCTCCGTCGAAGAACAAGATGTCCAAGATTCCTTCCGGCAAGATGGCGTTGATGAAATTCTGCGCGCTCGCAGAATCAAGATTCTCGATGATGGCAGCCGGGTTGGTCTGGTTGGTGATCGTGGCCTTGAGCCGGCCGGCAGATCTTTGTTCAATATTCTGATCCGCTGCGGAAATGGCACGCTCGACCACCACGTTGAGGTTACCTACGCCTTCGACGTACCTCTCGAAACTCAGAATAATCTTGGCCTCAGCGTCAGGGACGGACTGAGCAAGCTGACTGTTGACGATGTATCCGGAATCGGTGAGGGTTCTCTTTACCCCGTTTCGTCCATGAAGGACCCAACGGAAAGCATTCAGAAGAGCGGTCTTACCATGCCCCATCTCACCATGAATCAGCGTGAGGTTAGCCGCCTTACCTGAGGCAAAATCAAAAGAGGCGGATTTGAACTGCCTGAAATTGAACAGCTGTATCTTATTCAGTTTCATCGTTAAGAGGCAGAAGCCTTGCAATGTGCGTGTAAAGTTCTTCCGGGGTCGCCTGCGCTGCGTCGATGCGGTTGCAGGTTTTTCTCGCCCTGGAAATCGCAAACGCGATCAGGTCGTCGACCTTCCCGTCGTCAACGAGAGGATGATTCAACGGAGCCTGGGCTGCGTCTTGTTGGTTATTGTCCATCTTGGATTTGATATTTATTCTTTAATTCAGCGATGGCCAGAAGTAAAGGTTCCCTGTTCGTGGAAAGATCCGCGAACTCGGCGCAGCGCTTGAGCTCAGAGAGCAGCAGGGATTTCTCCCAGTCGAGCAGCGAAACACGGTCCTGGTCCTGGAACGAAGGGTGAACCACCACGAAGTCATAAAGGAAGGCCGTCGTCTTGCCCTCGGCCCGGCGAAGCAATCGTCCGCGTCTTTGGACCGACTGGCGGTAGTTCCTGCTGCTTGCCAATATGAAGGCCTGCTTAAGGTCAGGGATATCTACCCCTTCGTCCAAGCATCTTATCGCCGCAAGCCCCTGGGTGGAGCCGTTAGAAACGTCTGAGATCAACCTTTTTCGTTCTTCGTCTTCGACGAAATTGACGAACTGGCTGATGGTGACAGGCGGTGCCGATTGACGGAGCTTGGTAACGACCAGATTGATCTGGGTATCGATTTCATCACCCTCAGGACTCATCACCGTCCCAGGGCTGCAGTAGACAAGTCCTTTGTCTAACGGGGTCCTTGAAAGCTGCTGAATCAAGGCATCGGTCTTGTTATATGCAGCTCCGGTCAGATTGGCTCGCTCGAAGAGGATCTTCTCAGCGCGGTCCTTCATGTCGGGATCGTTGCTGGAAGCGTACTGCGCGTACTGGGCGGTCAGTTCCTTGTACTTCGCAGCCTCCCAGTCGGTAAGGGGGACAAAAACAGGATGATACTCATAAGGAGTGAGAATCTTCCGTTCAATCGCCTGCTTGAGACTGAACGAAAAGACAGACTCACCGAAATAGTCGAAGATAGTCTGAGTCCCCTCCTCATCCCCCTGTCTTACGGGGGTGGCCGAAAGACCTAGCCTGTACTGGGCGCGTTTGGGTAATATTTTCCCGATCTTACCAGCCCCCAGGTTATGAACCTCGTCTCCGACGATGAATAGAGGCAGGTCCGCCGAATTGACCAGATCGAGGAATGGCTCGCTCTGAAAAGTGGCGTTCGTCACGCAGGCAACCATCGTTCCGCTTTCCCTTGAACTAAGCCTGGCGATCGTAGTGCTAAGATCGAGATGCCATTCATCCTTCGAATCATAGCACAGGATGGGCTTCACGCCAAACCTGCGGACATCCTTGGCCCATTGCTCGCCAAGATGCTTGAAGGGGGCGACGATAACGATGAGTAATTTCGGTGACAATTCCTGGACCTTGAGAGAAGAGAAAAGCGCCGTAAGGGTTTTTCCTGTCCCGGTGGCCATCTCAAGAATGCCTCTGGCTCCATTCGCGAGCCAAGCATTGATGGCTTCTTCCTGATAATCGTAAGGCGAGAGACCTGGCGGCGCTGCGAGCTTACCTGGCGTCCTCAAAACTACAGGAACGGGTAATGGCGCGGGTCTAAGTTCAGGGTGCAGCTCTTCTTCATTGGCCGGAGGCCTGTACTCAGAGCGACGATACCTCTCAAGGAGAGCCTTGGATGCTTCCGTAAAGTCTATCACTTCTAGATTTGGCTGCTTCTTTGTCCAAAGGTTTTCAAAGTGAGCGACCTTAGACCTGATTCTTGGTAAATCGTTCGGCTCCGTGAAGACATCAAAAGATTCAAAGTTTGAGGACATTCCGGCTCCCGTCTCATTCATCGATCCCGTGAAGACGATGTGCTTTTCATGCGAGTCGGTGAATATTCCAATCTTCTCGTGGAAAATCCCCTGATGGCTCGGCCTGAAAGCCAACTTGATCTGAAGTTTGCCGGAAAATACCATCCATGTCAGGAATTCAAGATGCCTGTACGAGGCAGTTTCGATGGCCTTTTCGACTGATTGAGTCAAAAGCCTCGTAAGGCACTGAAGCCTCTCGTCGGCAGGTCTTTCGTAAATCGCCTTTTCGTCCTCCGGATTCAGCACCGGAGATGCCACAAGTCGCATCAAGCTTCCGGGCTTGCTGACAAAAGGCACCAAGCCACGGGCGACCAGCGCCAGGCTGTCGCTGGTGAAATATCCTACCGCGCGGTCATATTTGACGGCATTGGTAAGGCATGGGACATAAAAATCCCTGTGTATGTTGTCAGTATCGGACCTGTACTCCTGCTTCAATGAACTGCAGATCAAATCGAGGCTCATGATCAGATCCTCCAGACCAAGGCCGCGGCGCCTGAGAGAGCATCACACGCCATGAGTATGTCCGCTTTCCTGGGGCTGGCGTGATTGATGACATTAAATGGAGTTTTTGCAGGACGCTCCAGATTATCATCCCAGAAATAGAAGTTACCGATGGTGTCTTTCAGGTCTGCATACTCTTTCACGTCCCTGAAGCCATGCTGCCTGAGAAATATGGACGAAGGCGAATCCGAAGCAGACTCGATGTAGCGTATGAATTTACGCTCATCCACCGGAGGCAGACTCCTGTAATGCTCCGTGTCCTGGTACTTCATCTGCGTCTCTATGCGCAACGCGAACAGCTTCCATTTTTGGCCACGCGGGGTGATTTGCGCGAACTTAACGCCTCGCTCGAAAGACGAGTCGTCAGGGACCTTATGGACAGAATCATTGCTGAAATAGAATCGAACATCTCGCTCGAAGGCCTGAGGAAGCGAAGCGAACTGCCCCTTCCTGATGGCATCAGCCAAGGCGCAGAACGAGCGTTCGATCAGAGCAGTCGATTGATCGGTCAGAGACATCCGTACAAGAACGACCTCCAGGACGAAAGCCAATCGCATGATGCGCTCACGAGACTGGCTGTCGCCATACTTAGAAGATGCAGCCAAGGCCATCAGCGGCACCTTATGCATCTCGAAGCCGAATGACTCCAAGAGCTCAAGGCAACCCCACTGCCCGTCGGCGGCGGAAATCTCAGCATACAACTTGGCCGACTCTGCGATTTCACGTCCGAACGCGGCCATGTCCTTGGCTGTGCCTTGCTGCGAAATTTTGCCAAGATAATCGGCATAGCCATCATAGAGACGGCTCTTCGTGATCATCCCATGCTTCGAGAGCCAGAACGCCCTCAGGAACTTGTCCCTGTCCGCGTCTTTCTTGATATAACCGTGCACACCATCCTGACGATCCTCCCACCAGGCCTGCGCGATGTCTTCGGTTGATTTGCCGAATCTGGCAGAATGCATGAGGTAGCAGCTCTTGACCAGTTCCTCGACGGTCAGTGGCTCGCCGAGCGTATTGAGGGCCTCGAAAATCCGGACCCCATCGGTATGCTCGTCGGCCTTGATCCTGACCAGCACGATCCGATTGAGCAGCGCATCAAGCAGGCCCTCAAACACGGCCTTCGGCTGCGCACTGGAAGCGGCAGAACGGCTTGCCGAAGCTTCGGTCACCAATTCGTCGAGGACAAGGAATGCCTGGTAAAGCTTGCTCTCCTTTACCAGGGCCTCGGCACGGATCAGGCTGGTCTGATCAGGACTTCCTCCCCATAACACCTTCATATATCCGACAAGTTCACGAGATACGAGTGGCTCGTAAATGGACCGATCGAAAGCCTTATGCTGGATCCTGGAAGCTTTTCCGCCCTCGGCCTGGAGTAATTCAAAAGTCTTGTTCGCTAGGTCGGAGTCCTGATCGATGGCCAGAAGCCTACGCGCCAGTACGGCAGCCATGACGGTCAATGTCGTGAGGCGCTGCTGACCGTCGACGACATCGAAGGAGCCATCACTGCCGGGGCAGAAAACAATCGACCCCATGAAGCCGCCAACCCCGCGGGAGCCCCCTCCGTACATCAGGACATCTTCGAAGATATCCTCGATGAGCTTACGCTCCCACTTATAGGGTCTCTGGTAGCGCGGCACGTTGATAGAACCTGAGTCCCTCAGAATCTCTCCAAGGGTCATAGCTTTTGCATCTATGGCCATTTTTATATCGAATCATATAGATTCTCCGGACGCAAGCGGCTTGAGCTAAGCCCATTTTCACGAGCCAGATCATGCCTTATCGGAGGACTCCCCCGTCCATGCCGTTCGGTGCATATCCTGGCCGGCCGTAAACCCCGGATTGCATAGGAGCTGCCCGACGCTAAACACGAGGGACCCCATGCGTAAGCAATTACAGATACCTGACTGGCTAAAAAGCCGGTCCAACGAAATCCACTCCAAGAAGCAGGTGATCGTATCAGTCGCCCAGCTGCTCGCGGTGTTCGGAAAGACTAAACGATCCCTGAACACGAACAAGACGATTTCGAAGGCTCTTTCGGCCTGCAAGCTAACCACCTCCCCGAAGTTCACTGCCGTAGGAATCAACGAGCAGGTCCAGATCATCCTGAAACCCAAGAAGTTGAAATCAGCCCCCGAAGCAAACAGGGGCAATGAGCGCAGCCCGATTATTACCTACGGAATGCTTAAGTGCGTCGAAATGCAGCGGAAACTCAGGCATGCGGGCGCCGAAATGGCGCCAAGAGCTAATTCCTCTTACCCTAAATGGTTCGTAAAACCCAAGGAACCGCTCGAAGCCGCAGTAGCCATCCTCTCGCAGCAAGAGGTCGACTATGTGCCGGTAGGTGAATCCGAGGATGATTTCGTCACGGTCATCAGCTGGGATGAAGTGGCCATCAAGGACGTACAAGGAATGCGCAGGTCCAAAACCCTCTGCGAACAGATCAAGAATCAGGCCGTTTTCGTGGAAGAGTCCGACTCCGTCTATGACAGCAAGAACCTCATCCAGAAGCACGGCTACGTCATCGTCAAAAACGACAAAGGAAGGTCTTTCGCGATCGTAAGAGCCTCCGACCTGGCCCAAGAGCTGCTCGCGCTGACGGAGAGCTTCCTGCTGCTCCACGAAATCGAGAACCTGATACGCATGATCATCGACACAGCCAATCCGTCGCAGGAGGAGATCGACGCATGCATCGAAGAGCGCGACAGGAACAAGGGGATAACCGTCGATCGTATGACGTTCAGCAACTACTGCTCCCTTCTTCGCAGAGGCCCGGAGGTCTTCGGGAAAAAACTGATGCGCATCAAGATCACCAAGGAGCTGTCCGCCCAGATGGCCATCTCCCTCGAAGGCATCAGGGAGACACGTAACATGATCATGCACTTCCATCCTGACGAGAACGACGATGGCGCGAAAGCACGGCTCAGCAAAGCCCGCGACTTCATCAGGAAACTGGCCAACGAAATCGAAGAATACGACTGAACAAGACGGCCAAAGGACGTCAGCCATGATCGCACGCCCCGTCAACGGGGCGTATCTTTTCATATCTCGCAATCAGGTGCAGGGAAAGAAACCTGAGGGGATGCCGCCACAGAAAGCACAAATGAGACAGTCCTTTTTCTTGGCATTGTAGTATTTATAACTAAATCATACCTCATGAACATCCCCAAAGAAGCATCGGCTTACAACTTCACCTCTAACGTGAATCAACCCACGGGATATTGGCTCCCGGCGATTCAGAGAAAATTCGTCTGGAATGAAGACAAGATATGCAAACTTTTCGATTCGATGATGAGGGGCTATCCGATCGGGACATGCCTGCTCTGGGGCACGAACAAAGAGATTCGCAAGCGGAAGTTCATCACGAACTTCACCAAAGGGATCGACCCAAGGACATTGTTCGTGCCTGGGACAAATGACGAAAAAATAATGGTCCTCGACGGGCAGCAGAGAATACAAAGCCTTCTTATCGGCCTTCGCGGAACATATGAAAACAAGTTCCTTTGCTTTGACATCTTCAGCTCTCCGAAGGCCGGAACCAGCGTCGAAGAACTGGTCTACAAATTCTCCTTCGAAAGATCCGTCGAATCGAAGCCTCAGTTGACGAAGGTTGCCGACTTGATCGCATCGGCAGATGACGCATACAGCAGCGGCAGAGCTTTGATCAAAAAGTACGAGGGCGCCACCGGAAAGAAATTGAACGACGCCGAAGCGGACATCGTCATGAAAAATGCGGCCACCTTAAGGAAAGTATTCCGCGAAGACAACGTGCTGTCGTTCATGGTCGTGGATTCGGTGGTCAACCCGCAGAAATACACCGACAATGACATCGTTGAGATATTCGTGCGGGCTAACAACGGCGGGACGAAGCTTGAGAAATCTGAGCTTCTCTTCGCGCTGCTTACGGCAAACTGGGACGCTGCGGAGGCTAGCATCACCAAGCTTCAGTCCACACTCAAGGAATCAGGGTTTGAGTTCAAACGAGACTTCATTCTCAAAGCTTGCCTAATCATCTTGGGCAAGAAGTCCGCATACGATGTCGACAAGTTCCGCGACACCGCGACGGTCGAAAAATTACAACGAGAATGGGACAGGATTCAATCGGCCTTCACGGATGTGGTGGATTTCATAAAGGATTTCACCCCCATCAACAGCACGAAGGTCCTTACATATAAAAACGCGGTCCTACCCCTGATCAATTACGCCTTCCAAAACGGACAGCGCTGGCAGAACCCGGACAACAAGAAAATTGCCGCTGAATATCTGAAAGTAGTCTCACTTTCGGGAGTATTCTCCGGATCGAAAGACACGCTGCTTGACGACCTTTCGTTGATCACCTCAGCCAACGAAAACCTGACGCTAAAGAAATTCTACGACGCCATCGAGAAAAACAACAGAGAGACCCACATCAAGGAAGACAAGCTCTGGAAGATCAAGTACCGGAAGCCCAACTCTCTCTTCGTCATGCAGACCTTGCGCCCCGAAATTAAATTTAATCCGGCCAGCCCTGACAATACACCTTCCGTCGACCACCTGCATCCGCAGAAGGGCCTCAAGGAAAAAGGCGTTCCGCTAGATCAGATCCACCAAATCGCAAACCTGACCCTGCTCACCGCGGCTGAAAACTCTAAACTTAAGCGCGGCCTTCCTCTCGCAGAATTCCTCGCCAACTACGAAACTGTTTTCTCTAAAAACGCGAAGGATGAGTTCATATCAAAGAACCTCATACCCACCGACACCGACCTCTGGAAAATCGAGAACTATGCCGCATTCATAGAGGCCAGAAAGAAACTGATCCTGCAGAATCCAAGCATAGCCAAACTTATAAGCGCTCCGTCTGAGAGCCTTTCCGATGAGACCGAAGAGGATGATCAAGACGAATCATCTGACTCGAACGAATAGACTAACAGGACATCCTCAATCTCCCCAAAGAAAGTCGTTTCAATTTACGTCCAATGCCTGGCAAGCCCGAAGCTGCTTCGTCTTGGGCGTTAGAGGC
>JACCDI010639896.1_pt1 | contig 18481 bp, 15 predicted proteins | sample 7442791 | NCBI WGS metagenome assembly JACCDI01 (sample SAMN15323434, study PRJNA562643) | freshwater metagenome | isolation source: river surface water | place: USA:Blue River Watershed | collected 2017-08-15
ATTGAGCTTATTAAAAATTCCGCCGATAGTGCTACTACTCATAGTAGTACTTTCTTATTGGGCACCAGAATTCATTAACAGCTTTATTTTTCTTGGCACCCGGATTCCAAGTAACCCGCAATTTGGACTCCCTCCATGGCTGATGGGCGTATAACTGAGTAAGCCATGACATCTCAGAATAATTTCCCATCCACTCTATTTATTCTTGTGGCAGCACTTTTAGCATCTTTATTAATTTTAGGGATTGCTCCTCTAAGGGTTGGGAACATTAATTGGTTATTTGTTAGCAACCCCGATCCTTTAACGCACTACTTGGGCTGGGCTTTTTATAGACAATCTGAATGGACTTTACCTGTAGGTCTTAATCCGAGCTACGGGCTTGAAATCAGTAGCTCGATTGTCTTTTCAGACTCAATCCCATTATTTGCCATATTTTTTAAACTCTTCGAGTCACTTCTTCCTGAAACTTTTCAATATTTTGGAATCTGGTACTTATTTTGCATTGTTCTACAGGGTTGGTTTGGATGGAAAATTACCTCATTAATCTCTGCAGATATTTGGATTAAAACTTTTGGTCTACTACTGGCCATCTTCTCCCCTCCAATGCTTTCTAGGATTGGCCTTCACGCAGCTTTAGTTGGGCACTTTCTCATTCTGGCCGCTTTTTATCTTATTTTTTGCCAAAATAAAAATAGAGTCAATCTATATTGGTCCTTGCTTTTAGCTGCTGGAGCTCTAGTGCAGTTTTACCTGTTTGCAATGTTGTTTGCGCTATGGATTGCAAGCAAACTAGATAAAGTGGTTATTTCAAAAGCCTTACTCACGCGAAATTTCATCCTGACACTAATTGTTACCGCATTCTTCATAATTTTTATTCTGTGGCAAGCAGGTTATTTTGTTGTACCAACATCTTCCGCCAATGAATTTGGATTTGGACTATATCGGATGAACTTATTATCCATATTTAATCCTCGCAATAATTATGCGGATAGCAGCTGGTCATATTTATTGCCCGCACTTCCAGAGCCAAGCTCCCTGTACCTAAACTCCAATATAAGGCTTAGCGAGGGTTCTCATGAAGGCTTTAATTTTCTTGGGCTAGGGGTCATCGGGCTAATTCCCTTTGCAATTTTTGGAGCTGTAAAAAAATTCTCTTTTTGTAAGCGTCAAGTAAGCGAGAATCTCTTTTTATTTATGTGTCTGATATTGCTTTGGATCTTTGCCCTCTCCAATAACGTATCAATCGGAACGCTCAACTTTCACTATGAAATTCCAGCTCAAGTGATGCCCATACTGAGTATTTTTAGGTGTTCAGGTCGGATGTTTTGGCCGGTCTTCTATTCCATCATCTTTATCCAATTAGTGATTGTTGTGCGCGCTTACCCAGCAAAGTTTGCAAGACTCATTTTAGGCGTTTGCTGCCTGATACAACTTGCGGATACTAGCGCTGGATGGATCGCGCTTGAAACCAGGCTTCAACAGGACTCGAAGATCATTCCAACCAACTTATTCATTAATCCATTTTGGGATAGTGCCGCCAAGCACTATAAGTTCATTCGGATTGAGCCGCTAGTGAATGGTCAATTCCAACCCCGCTGGGAGCATTTAGCACCGTTTGCAGCAAAAAATCACCTCAGCACGAATGCAGTCTACCTCGCCAGAATAGATCAAACTAAGCTCAATAATGCCAATGGCGCATTTGATACTCATCTATCAACTGGAGAGTTAAATCAACAATCCTTGTATATCCTAGATGACAGTAAAGTACTTCCAGCGCTATTAAATTTAAATCATCAATATGATCTATTGGCTAAGATAGATAACTTTGTAGTCTTAGCTCCGGGTTGGAAAACCTGCGCATCCTGTTTACAAGTTCCAGGGGAATTTGAGATTAAAAACAAGATTTTGCGTCCTAAGATCGGCAAGATGATTGTGTTTAATGATACTAACCCCAATCTAAAGCTAATGCTTGCAGGGGGGCATGGCTGGCAAAACTCATCACATGGAGGTGTAAGCATTAACGATATTGCGGCAAAGATAGTCCTCCCCTTGCCTGATCGAGTAAATGTCAACTATGTCACGCTTGCATTTAAAAAAATTGAGAAATCCTCAAATTTCCCCTCATTTTCTATAAATGGAGCTGTAATCAATGCGACAATTAATGAAATGAATGGGGAAACACAGTTTGAACTCCCAATTTCAGCAGGAATCTTAAGGCAGGGATATCTTCCTATTGAGATGCGCGCTAAAAATAAGGGGGTAGAACTTAAATCAGCCACATTTAATTAGTCGCATACTATTTTTAACCTATAAATAAACATATCAGCATCATTTTCATCTCACTGATTATTAGTATTGATACTGCTCACATAACTACCAGTAGTAATAATATAAATACTTCTCCAAATCTAAGTCAAAGTAAAGACTATTAATTACTAATTAAGCGATGAGCGGCGGGTATAAAAATGATGTCCGAAAAAAAATTTCTTTGAAGTTATTTTAAGCCTTCTCGTTCTTGCCAGCTTCCCCCTAATCCCCGTCGCCTTCTGATCCATGAAAACTAGGAATTGGATTGATTAGCATCTCGTTTCAACCCAAAAACAACCGATGCCAATTAGAATAGCTTATGCATCGAAATATTTGCCTCATTACTAACTATAACTACTCCGCTTTTATTGAGGAGTGTATTGGTAGTGCCCTATCTCAAAGTACTTCTTTTGACCTTATCTTAGTAGTTGATGACGGATCTACAGATGATTCTAAGTCAATAATTTGGTCTATTGTTAATCGAAACCCTTCTGTCAAATTGATTGCAAAGGAAAATGGCGGCCAGCTATCTGGATTTAATGCCGCAGTCAATCTCATTAAAGATGATGACAGAGTTTTCTTTTTAGATGCTGATGATGTCTACCCACCAGATTATCTAGAACTCACTCTCGGTAAGCTTGCTCTATGGCCTGTGGACTTTACATATTGTAAGGACTATCTTTTTACCTCAAGCAAAAGTCCATTAACTACGGCTATAGCGAATAGCGAGACCGCAGAAATTGTTCCAATGACCTCAGCACTATCGCGCGCTGCATCCTGCTGGTTTGGAGGCCCTACTTCCTGCATTACAGTCTCTGGATCCCTTTTCCACAAGATCTTCCCATACCCGTTTGAGTCTGATTGGAGATCGCGCGCAGATGATGTCATAGTTTATGCATCCTCCATTATTAGTTCACGCAAGCTTTATCTCCCATCCATCAATATTGGCTATCGCACCCATCCGAACAATGGCTATCTCAATCGAATAATTAGCGCCGAAGAGAAAGAGCGAAGACGAGCTGCCCTCAAGCAGCTATTTCATTGGTACGGTTCAAGATTTTCAATACAATCACACCCAAGCCTCTATGAAACACTCTCAGAATTTTTTTCATTGAGTAGCGATCAGAGGAAAAGGCATGCAGTTCCTAATTTATTCAAGCTAATTTATAAATGGTTGCAATCGATGAAAAACTAGTTTCTGCCCGAATTTAATACTTTTGAATAGATATTTTGATACTTACGCGCAATAACTGGATAGCTAAATTTTTCCACTGCGCGCGTCCTAGATGCAGCATTTAATTGCCTAGATCTTGAGGTTGACTCCAGCACCCAAGAAATTCCGGCTGCTAAATCTTCTACATCCCCTAATTTAGCTAAATAACCCGATTTTTGATGCTCAATCACATCTGCTAAACCAGTACCTTCAAATGCTACTGCCGGGCAAGCACAGGCATGGGCTTCACTGGCAGTCTGACCGAAAACCTCTTGAATTGAAGGTGCTACCAATAGGTCGGAAGCGCTATATGCCATCTGCATATCTGATTCACTGGAAAGATGCCCTAAATAATGAATAGGAAACCCTAAATCAATTTCTTGATCAGGTGCCTCCTGTCCAAATACAACCAGCTCCAAATCACCCCTAACTTTTGATAGTAGTTGAAGAGCCGACCTTAAATAATCAAATCCCTTTCTTGGATCAGCAGCTCCACCAATTGCACCAAATGAAATTAATGGTACGCCCAAAGGTAGGCCAAATTTTTCGCGTGCTAATTTTTTATCTATAGGCGTCCATTGGTCTACATCTATGGGGTTAGGAATAACCTCTACTGGCCAGCCTCTCATCAAAGCACTATTACGCACACACTCTGCTAGCCAATGACTAGGGGTCACAATTTGGATCGGTCTCTTCCAAGATCTTCGCTTTCTATTCCATGTCCAGCGGTTCAAATCAAAACCGGCTTCATCTTTTGGCCTATTTTCCTGGGTATAACCGTGCTTCCAGCGAGAAGTACTTGAGTAATGCTCAGCCCCTGAAAATGCCCACATATCATGAAGCGTCCAAACCAAGGGTTTCTGAATTGCCCCTAAATCACCAATAGACATCATCTCGCCATTGATCCAATGTAAATGAATGATATCCACTTCCGGTCGAGACAACTTTTTAGACCAGCTTGTCGGAAAGATCGCAGGAGAATGATAATCAGTATTTGGTACACTCATTATTCGCGACACAAGAACCCCAGAGCCTGAACGAAATTTGTCAAACAACTTCTCAAAACTTGACTTAAGACCGATAACGCTAGCATCGACCTTGCCCTTTCGATTAACCATTAGCGTCGAATCTACTCCCACCATACCCACTGCTTTATGAATACGATAGGCTGCTTTCGCTGCTCCACCAATTGAGTCAGAAAGATTGAGTGCAAAAACTCTCATACTAAGAGCAGCCACTCTTTAAAGGAGTCAGTAATTTTTTTAATGGCCTTAATTGCCGCCTGATGAACCCCATAAGATTAACCTCATGGACATGCTGAAAAATGAGTAAATCCTGGGCATCATTCGCCTTAATTTCTACAGGGTGTTTCAAAGGCAAGGTCAAATCTATTACAGGAGACTCTAATAGGCAAGCGGGTTTATTTTGAGAAGTATGGGTTGCATTCAATCCATATCCTAGATTGTCAGTTAAGTTGCTTGCAGGAATGATGGTTAACCCACCATAACGCCATCGAGTAAATATGAGCTGATAGTCCCAGGTATTGAGCTTTCCTTGGAATACGCGCTGAAAGGCATCCCTCCAATAAGAACTCACTAAAAGCTTGCCCGGAAATAATTTTTCGAGGCTGCCACTTTGATCCCAGGCCGGCCAGTCTGCAATAGAAACATCATATTGCTGCCATGATCTCCTCCATGCAGCCCAACCCCAAATCAAAGGGATTTTGGAGAAGAAATAACTATCTCCACACCTCACTCTAGATGAAACCAAATTGGAACCGCTAATCATCCCGACTCGCTCATCAAGGCGATATCGTTCGAGCAGCTCATCGCAGTAAACAAAAAAACTGGGAACTGGCAACACATCATCTTCAAGGATGATCCCCTCTGGCTCTTGCTCAAAAAACCAAGAGATTCCAGTCGATACCCCCATCTTACAACCCAAATTTTGTTCTTGAAAAAGGATTTTGAGCTCACAAGGCCAATCAACCTTGGTTACAATCTCACGGACAGTAAGGCAAGCCTCCATCTCTCCTGCCCGCCCAGCCCTGGGGCCGTCAGCCGAAACGTATAACCTTGGAGGTTTAGCGGCTCGAATTCTCTCAAATACCTGAGCAGTAGTATCAGGGCGATTGAACACCAAAAACAGTACGGGACTACGCATGCGCCTTATGGCCTTAAACTTTTGTCTTAATGATGGAAAGTATACAAGTCAACGCATTCTTCTTAAAATCATACTTCTTCTATTAAATTTGGAATATTAATGGGGCAATTGCCTGAAACACTCCCAGCGCTACTTAAAAGACTCTGGAACCACTTTAACTCCCGCAGAAAAGGTCAATTTGGACTTCTCCTGGGCCTGATGGTACTGGCATCACTCGCCGAGATTCTGAGCATAGGCTCAGTCTTACCCTTTTTGGCGGTTTTGACAGACCCGCAACGCATATTCGACTTCCCACTTACCCAACCCCTGATAAAGTCTTTAGGTATTAATACAGCTTCTCAGCTGCTTCTACCATTAACCGCCACTTTTTGCATCACCGCAGTACTTGCAGCAGCTATTCGATTGCTGTTACTTCGATCCAGCCTATTCCTAGCTGCTGCAACGGGGTCTGATATTGGCTACGACATGTATCGTCGCACCCTTTTTCAACCCTACCTTGTTCACGTCTCACGCAACACCAGCGAAATTATCGACGGCATTTCAATCAAATCCACAGCCATTGCAAATGGTGTTGTAATGCCCCTACTGTATATATTGAGTTCAGCAATCATGACGGGATTAATTGTCTGCATTCTTCTGGCAGTTGCTCCGGAAACCACATTAATTGCCTTTGGTATTTTTGGATTAATCTACTTGGTTGTGATCAAGTTAACTAGAAAGCAACTGCTTGTTAATAGCAAAAATATTTCTCATGAATCAACTCAAGTTATTAAATCTCTCCAAGAGGGACTTGGGGGTATTCGAGATGTGCTAATTGACGGCACACAAAATACCTTCTGCCGAATCTATCAAAAATCGGATTTTGTATTAAGAAAATCTTATGCAAGCAGCTCTTTTATTAGTGTAAGTCCTCGGTTTGCTGTTGAGGCTCTTGGAATGCTAATGATAGCTATGTTGGCCTACCTTTTAGCTAAACAACCTAATGGGGTAGCAAATGCGGTTCCTATCCTGGGCGCTCTTGCATTGACTGCACAGAGACTTCTCCCCCTGATGCAACAAGCTTACTCATCCTGGTCAAATTTGAGACAAAATCAATACTCTTTAAAAGATACTCTGGAGTTTTTAGATCAACCACTTCCCAATGAACTGAAAAGCACTTCGGAGCCGATTGATTTTGTGAAAGAAATTACCCTAGATGACATCTCGTTCTCATATCCTGCTGATACGAAACCTATTCTGCAGCATTTTTCCATCACCATTCCCAAGAGAAGTCGTATTGGCTTCATCGGCGAGACGGGAAGTGGCAAAAGCACGCTCCTAGATATCATCATGGGTTTACTACAACCTACTTCAGGCACGCTCAAGATTGATGGTAGAAAAATTGACTCAAGCAATTTACGGGCCTGGCAAAAGCATGTAGCGCACGTTCCTCAAAATATTTTTCTAGCCGATGGAACTATTGCCGAAAATATTGCCTTTGGCCTACCCTTAGATCAAATTGATGAAGTACGCGTTTGCCAAGCTGCGGAACAAGCCAAAATTAATGACATCATTGAAAAACTGCCTGATGGATATCAAACTTTGGTAGGCGAGAGAGGGGTTCGCCTCTCAGGAGGCCAACGACAACGGCTCGGCATTGCAAGGGCCATTTACAAGCAAGCTGATGTTATTATTTTTGATGAAGCAACTAGTGCGCTCGATAGCGACACTGAAAATGCAGTAATGGAAGCCATCGACAAACTAAGCAATGAGCTTACTATTTTGATCATTGCGCATCGGTTAAGTACCCTTAAAAACTGCACTCAAATTATTAAATTACCCAGCGGTCAAATTTTTGATACGGTGGACTATAAAGCATTGGGTATCTATAAGTGAAGGTAGGCGAAATCAGTGTCGTTGTACCCGTATATAACGATAATGCTCGTTTACAAAGATGCATCACTAGCTTACTTAATGGAACAGTTAAACCACTTGAAATAATAGTTATAGATGATGGATCAGACATTGCTCCAATATTCGAGCATGAGCTTGTGAAGATCATCTCTCAGTCAAACCAAGGCCCCGCAATGGCCAGAAATAAAGGTGTCGAAATTGCAAGAAGTGACTTCATTTATTTCACTGATGCTGATTGTTGGACCGAAACTGATACGCTATTGAAACTTCAGAAGTTTTTGCTGAAAAATTCAAAATCACCTGGAATAGCGGGGCCCTACAAATTAAATATTTCTAATGACTTTATCTCGACATATTCAGATATAGACCTTCTGAGTAGATATAGCAACATTCAAAATAATCAAGTATTTGTTCACGGAACCTATAACTTACTATTGAGAAAAGCACTTTTTCAGTCAATCAATGGGTTTGACATCAATTTCCCACGCGCAAGTGGTGAAGATTTTGATTTAATCGCAAGATATACCAACAAATTTGGAGGTCTAGATTATTTGCCTAAGCTGCAAGTTAATACTGAGCATGAGGCTAATTTATTCAAGTACCTTAAAAAACAATACTTTAGAGGATTTGACCGAATTTTTTTATATCAAAAAAATTCTCCTCAAAAAATTAAAGACTACTACACCTCTGCTCTCGATCCCTTAAGCGGCATCACCTTATTCTGCATGATAATAACCCCTGTTATACCCGCGGCAATCATATTCCCAATAATTGATATAGTATTTTTCTACAAAAAAATCCGAAAATTTTCAGACGCCTACAGGAAAATTTCTTATTTCGAAGGTTTAAAGCTTTACTTATTCAACCTCGTTCGATTCCAATTTATTTCCTTGGGTTTTTTCATGGGGGCAGTTGCAAAACTGCTATCAAAAAAAAATGATAAATGATCAAAAAATTGGAGTAGTAATTCCTTGTTATAAAGTCCAACATCAAATCTTAGATGTTATATCACGAATTGATAATTCTGTTGATAAGATCATCGTAGTGGATGATGCTTGTCCTTTTTCCACAGGAGATTTAGTAATTCAAAGTTGTAACGATCCTAGGATTATTGTTATTAAAAATATTCAAAACCAAGGTGTTGGTGGAGCAGTCATCGCTGGGTATAAAAAAGCCTTAGAGCATCAAATAGACATCATCGTAAAGATTGATGGTGATGGTCAAATGAAGCCTGAGCTAGTTGCTAACTTTATTAGACCAATTGCGAATGGGGAGGCAGACTACACAAAGGGAAATAGGTTCTATAGCCTGGAAAAACTAAAGGGGATGCCTGCAAGCAGGGTAATTGGGAATGCGGCACTTTCGCTAATAACTAAATTCTCATCTGGATACTGGAATATTTTCGACCCCACCAATGGATATACTGCCATCAACAGCAAGGTTGTTGATCTCTTACCCTTAGAAAAAATAAGTCGAAGATATTTTTTTGAAAGCGATATGCTTTTTCGATTAAATATAATTAGGGCGGTTGTTCTGGACATCCCTATGCAAGCGGTATACCAAGATGAAAAGAGTAACCTAAAAATTCATCAGATTTTTTTTCCATTTTTATTCAGTAACTGTAAAAATTTTTTTAAGAGAATTTTTTATAATTACTATCTACGTGATATGTCAATTGCATCAATTGAATTACCACTTGGGATATTTTTTCTTTTGTTTGGAATTGCATTTGGCGCCCACAAGTGGATTGAATCGACGGTCTCTCAAGTACCCGCAACAGCTGGAAGCGTCATGCTTTCAGCGCTTCCAATTCTTATGGGCGTCCAATTAATCCTCGCCTTTCTATCGAGTGATATCTCCTCAACACCGAATGCAGTGATTCATAAAAAATTGGATGATTTTTTTAAATGATTATTTTCCCAATACTTGCACTCATGGGTATTGCAGCTCAACTTATGAAATTCGGGATTGCGCCCCTTGCATCTCCGATGGTTGGCATTAGCATAATTATTTTTATCGAGTATATATTTTCGATATTTAATATGCTGAATATTTCTAAGTTCATCTTAATTCCAGCTGGAATTATTTTTTTAGTGCAAGCACTTCTTCGTATCAAAAAAAATTATTTTACAACCCAAAATACCAAGCTTGTTTTACCTTACTTGTTATATTTGCTACCCTTCTTTGTGTTGATTAATGCTATTGGACCCGACTATCAACTTACGAAATGGGATGAATTCTCATTTTGGGGGACTAGTGTTAAATATATGCAGCTTACAAATGAACTGTACTCATTTGCACCTCTTGATCTGGTAAATGCAAAGCAATATCCTCCGGCCCAACAGTTATTTCAATACTTTTTTATCCAGTTTACTTCATGGTCTGAACCGCTATTACTTGGGCTGGAACTTGTTTTAATACTCTGCACACTAATGTCTATCTTTAGTGCAATACCAAGGAATGTCGTAATTGGGGGGCTTACTTTTATTTCAAGCACTGCAATAATCTACTACTTCCATTATCAATTTCATAACATATACGCAGATACTTTTTTAGCATTCTACTTTGGGGCAACAGCTATGCTCTTGCTTAATTCAAAAAATAGACTAATTGATAATCTATCTATATTTATTGCCATCTTCGTATTGGTGCAGATAAAAGTAACTGGACTTATATTTGCAACCACTCTGATTCCTATAATTCTAATTAAGGCAATTGCATCTCAAGCAAAATATCATGGCGGAGTATTTATATTAAAACCAATCTGGTATACGAGTAAAGTCAATCAAGGAACATACTCAATTTTTGCAGCCCTAGTTCATATTTTCACAATTTTCATTTCGTATTTGTCTTGGGTCTTTTTTTTAAAAGTACTTGGGATTCAATCCAATCCAAAATCACCAAGTATTATTAAATATTTTGAAGAGCCGCTTGCTCAAAAAATGATATCTGCAACACATATTTTTCTGATCAGGCTAAGTGAAAACTGCTTTACATTACCAATTAAACTCTATCAACTAATTCTTTTTCTGGGAATTGCTGGACTTGTGCTCTCAATTATAGGCGCGCCAAGAGCTAAAAAATTTAGGGACTGTTTTATATTTTTAACATTACCAGCATCTTGTTTATTTTACCTATTTTTTTTGCTTTACTCGTACATCACATTTTTTAGCGAGTTTGAGGGTTCTCAACTGTATGGGATAGAACGCTACTCTGCAACTTTTTTTATAGGCTGGATACTAATTATCCTGGGGAATATGGTGGGGAACTATTTAGAGAACAAAGTTATAAAAGTGTCTGCAATTATTTTTTGTCTAACCATTTTGTTTATTTATCCGCCGAAAAACTTCTACCACCTAGTTTCTAAATTTACATTGGATAATAAAGATTTAGATACGAGAAAATCCATCAATCGACTTTCACAGAATATTTCTGAGCTTCCACCTGGAAACAAGTTCTACTTCATTTCGCAAGGTTCTAATGGTTTTGAATCTCGCATATTTCAGTACACTATTCTTCCAAGACCTACCTCTTCTGGTAAGTGCAGCTCTTTCGGGAAAGCATATCACCCAGAAGATATATATACATGCAACACAGATTTAAGTGAAGCGATTGCTGATTTTGATTTTTTAGTAGTGCATTATGGTGATAAGCAATTTTGGGATATTGCCGGGAAAATGCTAACAACCGATTCAGCACAAAGACAATCTGGTATCTACAAAATAGTAAAGAGCAGTAATGGCATAAGGCTATCTGAACACTTTTAATATGGTTTTATTTACTTTTTAAGAAAACTTAATAATTTCCTAGGAATCTTTAACGCTAATATTGCAATATTCGTATAAATTCCATTTGCCTTACATGCCTTAACAATCTCTTTATTGAGAAGCCAATTCCTACCCAGATCGGATGTACTAGTACCCCCATGCCGCATCCTCACCATCGGCTTCCTTAAGTAGGCATAACTAGCTTGCTCAACCCAAAGTAGCCTTATCAGCATTTCATAGTCAGCTGAAATCTTATATTCCAGTGAATAAGGCCCAACTTTTTCATATAAAGATTTTTTAACAAAAAATGTGGGATGGGCCGGCATCCATCCAAACCTGAATTTTTTTGGCGTGAAATAACTAGAGTCGTAATAGCGCAATACCCTATTTAAATCTAGTGGATCAACAATAACTAAATCAGCAAAAACACTATCTACCTTAGCATTCTGCATTACCTGCATGAGCTCTGAAACGACATACCCATTGATATAAACATCATCTGAATTCAGCAATCCCACAATATCGCCAGTTGCAAGGTTAATACCCTTATTCATGGCGTCGTAGATACCACGATCCACCTCAGAAACAATTACTGATATACGATCCGAATACTCGTTAACTATTGGTATAGTTTCATCACTCGATCCACCATCAATCACAATGTATTCAATGTCAGGATAGTCTTGAGACAACACAGACTCAATGGTATCTCGGATAGTTTTGGCACTATTAAAGCAAACCGTTATGATAGAAACCTTTGGATTCATTGATTCAGCTTAATACCCAAGACGTGATCTATTGCAGTTTTTGGTGGAGCTGAATGTAACTTCATATAACGCTCTACTTCAGCAAATTTAATATCCACCAGATAGCGGTACCAGAAAGCCTGCAGGAAATGGAATTGTGTACCAACTGCGCCATCCATGAATCCTGCTAAAAAGATATAGCGATAAAAAAAATAGCTCAAAGATCGCATCCCGAGGGGCAATTTAGCATATAGATTTTCCTTTATCCAACGCTTCTTACTGATAACGGAATTTGTACCTGAATCTGATACTGAGTCGAATACAGAAAACCGATATTTCAAATTCAATAAATCTACAGCCTCGCGACTGGCGTAGTTATTGTGCTTCATGATCCACCAAGATACGGAGTTTAAATTGTCATCAATCAAATGACCTGAAAGATCCAGACATTTGCCATCAATCTTAATATGCTCGTCCATCCAGCGAGCTTCTGACTTACCGTATCCATAACGAAATAATCTTGACACTTTATTACGCCCAATACCACCATGCTCTATCAATTTACCCTGAAAGCAAATCTTCCTAAAAAAATGAATACCCACCGTTTGATTGTCTAACTTAGGTAATTCTTGCTGCAACTGCGCAACTAACTCTGGTGTCATTACCTCATCCGCATCAATACGCAGCACCCATTCTGTTTGACTTACATCTAGCTGAGTCAGAGCCCAGTTAAACTGAATAGAATGATTATTTTCCCAAGCGCGCTTAAGAATACGAGCGCCATAATGCTGGGCAATCTCAACGGTGCGATCTGTGGAAAGCGAATCCACAACCACAATGTCATTCGTTAAGGGTAACAGAGAATCAATACACCTCGCCAAATGAATCTCTTCATTGAATGTGAGAATAATGGCTGTAATTTTCATAAGCCAAGAACAATCTTTAGATATCGGGACTTGAGCCAAAATACAAATTGAGCCCAAAGTTTTGGATAACCATTATTAATTAACGCGCGACGGTATTCATCTAGGACGATTGCCAAGTTTTGGTCACTGCCATAGGGCTCATTCACAATCAAAGGCATCATGCTCGTTGCAATTCGTAATTCAGATTTATTGATGCGTAAATAGTGCTCAAAATCTGCAGCATAGCGATATGACTCATCATACGGATTCCTCTGAAGAAGCTTAGTAGAATAGATGATTGCTTGATGAGATGTTGGCATAGACCAAATTCTCCAAGCATTACTTCGAGGCAGTCGCGTTTTACCCCTAATCTGAAACCCAAAAAGATGAAGATCATCCTCGTTTTTCAACCCCATTGCTTGACATGAAACAATCGAGCCATGTAGCTCATCACCGCTATTAAGAAATAAGATTTGCCTTCCAGTGGCATAACCTATACCCTTATTCATCGCATTGTAAATTCCAGAATCGGGCTCTGAAACGATCACATCACCTGATTTAGAAAAATTATTTGCCAACTGCAGCGAACTATCTACAGAGCCGCCATCAATAAAAATCCACTGAAATCCAGATTTACGAATCGATTTCAAAGAATCAATTGTCTTCTTCAAACCCTCAGCATTATTAAAGTTAATAGTGATGATACTTAACATGACTATTAACTTGAGCACTTAGAAACTGGTTGATTAACCTGCACATAAGCGTACACGCACAATAAAACGCCCAAAAATGCCAGGCCATTTGAAAATCCCCCTACTGAAGTTGCAACACAAGTAATGGGAACAATGATGAGCAACCCAATTTTGGCGCCAGTTTCTTTTTTAATCAGTAAGAAAAATATAACTGGAATCAAAAGGGTGACGTAAAAACCAAACTGAAACAAGCTGCGGGTGTAAAAGGCCTGGAGCAGCAGAGGATCACAGTTATTAGCATTTCCAACAAACCACTCTGCAAATTCAGGCAGTTTCACACAGAGAAATGTCGGGACTTTTTCATAAATACCACGCCCAAAGGGAAATGATAAAAGTTCCTTAAAACTGCTATCGTATGATTGCCAAAATAAACTAAAGGTTTGAAGTCTGTCTACATTTCCAGCAATTTGAGTAATATTACGACTAACACCCACATATCCAGCCGCAATTGCTGCAGCACCCAAAGCAATCCAGCGTTTCTTAGAATCCAAAGACCAAAAATAGAATGGTGAAATAGCTGCAAATGAGAGGAGTCCCGAGCGGCTATTTGCCAATAGAATCACAAGCGATAGATAAAAATAATTCTTAAGACTTTTATCTTTATAGATAAACACTAGCGCAATAAAACAGCTTATATAAAAGGTAATCTCGAAATTATTTTCAAACATGAAAAAAGGCCGTGACTCCTGAACTACCCTGGTAATTGGAGGACGATGTTTAATGTAATAAAGAACAATATTCCAAATCAGCAGGAAAGGATATAAGACAACCACACCTTTGACAAATCCGTACAATGATCTGAATGGAGCATTGCGAGAGTAGACAGCGAGAATGCAGATATAAAGAAATGGTTTGAGCGTTACTAAAAACTTATTTTGAAAATCTAAGTCTGATGGCTCTGGGGATAATAAGTAGTATCCAAAAAGTAAGACAGCTCCGACAAAAAAAAGTGGGGAGACATCCTGATTAAGATCCTTGAACTTATAGATCAAATAGGCCAATAAAAGAGCATCAGGTATAAAGAAAACACTAAATGGCTTAAAGAAGATGATGGCGTTAACTGCCATACATGCTAAAAAATATGGCAGATAGTGCTTCATAGTTTGAAACTTACTCACTGCGATACCGCCTTCTTAAGATCGTAAATCCAATTGCTGCTACTAGTCCAAGAATCGATGCGCTCAAGTAAACATGGGACCATTTGGGCTTTACATAACTATCACTCATTTGTACCTGTGAAGTGATGAGAGGCTTCTCATAAGCATTGATTTTTCCCTTCACAGTATTTCCAACTACAAAGCCTTCATCATTTAGGCGCTTTGCAAGTGCAGCATCGGATGCCTCAACAATAGATTCAGCTAACATTTGGGCGCATTTTTTTGCATTCTCCACTCCAGTCAATCGAATTGCAATGGCTAATACACCCCCTGAGTCATCAATGATGTCTATCCGCATTGAGCCCACCAAAGAGCGACGAATAGCATTCCCATCGCTACCCATGCAAGCCTGAACTAAGTTGGCGTTATGAGCCTGGGGAGACATCAAGTCTCGACGGGTATATCTTGCCCACTTTAGTGCCTCCCATTTTTCATTAACTAAAATTTTTGCAGTCCTAACATGAAAATATGCTTCGTATGTCTTTGGTGTGGTGGTCAAATATATTCCAGCCAAAAGTAATGAAACAACCTGACAAACGATTAGTAATTTTTTATTTTGTGCCCAAAAGTCACAAATGATTTGATAGCTAATTCTCATAAGATTCCACAATAATCTAAAGCCGATTTTCCACCAGGATTGGCGCGCTTTACCAAATCATTAAATTGGCGATGTTTGACTAAGAAAACAAGTAGATCGGCCGAATCATATGCTTTGGTAAAGTTACAAAGAGTAAATGAAGCATGATCCTCAATATTGGGCTCAACCACCAATAATTCACATTCCATCTCAGCAATTTTTTTAGCAACTAATAGAGCTGGTGATTCACGTAAATCATCTATATCGGGTTTAAATGCCAAACCAAAACATGCCACGGTAGGCTTGCGCTTTAAAGTAGCTTGCAATGATTTAATTTCAGCAGCTACCTGTGCGATAACCCATTCTGTTTTGTAATTATTCACATTGCGAGCAGTACGTATTAGCCTTGCATGCTTTTGGTCTTTTGCCACAATAAACCATGGGTCAACTGCAATGCAGTGTCCGCCAACACCGACGCCTGGTGTCAAGATATTGACTCGTGGATGACGATTGGCAAGCTCGATCAACTTAGTTACATTGATACCAGCGTTAGCACAAATGAGGGATAACTCATTGGCGTAGGCGATATTCACATCTCGATAGCTATTTTCTGCCAACTTACACATCTCGGCTGTAGACGCATCCGTTTGAATAACCTCGCCACGTACAAAGCTTTTATAAAATTCTGAAATGATTTCTGATGAAGTGATTGTCATGCCCCCCACTACCCGATCATTTTCTACCAATTCAGTCATGATTTTGCCTGGCAATACTCGCTCCGGACAGTAGGCAATATGAATTTTGGATACATCAACTCCCAGTCCGCTTAACACTTGTGTCATCGCTGCAGTTGTGCCTACAGGCGAAGTCGATTCTAGAATAATTGAATTGCCAGGCTTCAAATAGGGGGCTACGCTTTTAACAGCCATTTCTACATAGCTAATATCTGGCTGTGGTATCCCATCTCGTTTTTCTAGAAGCGGAGTTGGAACGCAAACCATAAAAATATCTGCATTAGTTGGTTCAGTTTGCGCCTTTAATTTTCCAGAGCTAACTGCAGATCGTACATAAGCATCTAGATCTGGCTCAACAATATGGATCTGCCCCTTATTAATAATCTCAACTGCTTTAGGGTTAACATCTACACCAATTACTTGGTAGCCCTTGCCAGCCAAAAGTGCCGCTGTCGGTAACCCGATATAGCCCAAGCCAATCACACATACTGTTTTATTCTGCATGGGCACCTCTTAGTACATCAATGATTCGCTTACATGCTTGGCCATCACCATAGGGATTTGTTTGCTGAGCCATTTTTTGATATTCCGACTCACTATCTAACAACTCTTTAACCCCATAAATAATTGCTTCGCTTTTGGCACCTACCAGCTTTACCGTGCCGAAAGTAATCGCTTCTGGGCGCTCACTGATATCACGCATCACTAAAACCGGCTTGCCAAGACTGGGTGCCTCTTCTTGTATGCCGCCACTATCGGTTAACACAATATAGCTATACTTCATTAAATAAACGAATTCAGGATACGCCAAGGGCTCAATCAAATGAATGTTCGAGCACCCATTTAATAGATTATGTACTGGCTGTTGAATGTGCGGATTAAGGTGTACCGGATAGATAAAATGCACTTGGGAATATTCTTCTGCAAGCACTGAAATCGCCTCACAAATCTCCTTAATGCCATCACCAAAGTTTTCTCGACGATGGCCAGTGATCAGAATAAACCTCTCGCTCTTCCAGTCAAATGAAAGTTGGCCTGTTAAATGTTGCGTAATTTCTTTCACTTTTGAAGGGTCATGATCAATTTGCTCTAGGGCCAAGAACAAAGCATCGATAACTGTATTCCCAGTTACAGTGATAGAGGAGTCTTCAAAAGATTCTCGTAGGAGATTTTGTCGATTCCCTTCTGTAGGTGCAAAATTCCAGCGCGCTATCTTACTCACTACTTGACGATTAAATTCTTCTGGAAATGGCTCCATCATTCGGTAGGTACGAAGTCCAGCCTCGACATGCCCCAGGGGCACACCTGCAAAAAATCCAGCCAAAGAGGCAGCCAAGGTAGTACTAGTATCACCATGGACTAGCAATACATCAGGCCTAATTTCAGCAATGACCTGGCCTAAAGAGGTAAGGGACGAAGCCACTAGATCGCTGATGGTTTGGCCCGATTTCATTAAATTCAGATCAATATCAGGCACTATCCCAAAAAAGCTCAGTGCCTGATCAAGCATTTGACGATGTTGTGCGGTGACGCAAACAACCACCTCAAACTCATTTGGAAGCTTTTTTAGGTCGTGGATTAGGGGCGCCATTTTGATAGCTTCAGGCCTAGTTCCAAAGACAATCAGGATTTTTTGGCGTTTATTTGGCAATTTTGGACAGCGCAAGCACTAAAAAAGGAATTGAATAGATTTTAATCTTTAATTTCAAAGACCTACCAATTTATCCCCCCCATCCCACCTCGCAAATACTTAGCCCTAAAAGCCTAAAAGGCAGAGCACAAAAGGGATAATAAGCAAAATATCCCTCTGCTGACTAATAAGAAACCCATTAGAACCCTATGAATCAAGCCGCTTTCAAAAAATTCTTACTCATAGCGCTTCTATTGGCAGCCATTGTGTCTATTTATCAAGGCTATTCGAATGCACAAAAAATAGATGGGAGCGACGATTATCAGTGGAGTCCGTCAGTCCTATTCATTGAAGGTGTTAATCCATATGCCTACCAAATTCAAGGAAATATAGAGGGAAGGATTATTCTCTCCCAAAGACCCAATTACGCACACGGCTTATATGTTTTGTTCGTACCATTAGCGCTTCTTGACTATAAAACTGCTACAGCCATCTGGGCGATATTAAATATATTAATGGCTTTATTAACCATTATCGTGATTGGTCCCCAGTTTAAATTGAGTACCACGAGTCTTCTAATCTGTGGCCTAATTTTCTTCTGTGGCACACCCTTTAGAAATAGTGTTGGAAATGGTCA
>JACCDI010042758.1_pt1 | contig 18473 bp, 16 predicted proteins | sample 7442791 | NCBI WGS metagenome assembly JACCDI01 (sample SAMN15323434, study PRJNA562643) | freshwater metagenome | isolation source: river surface water | place: USA:Blue River Watershed | collected 2017-08-15
GTGTCACTGTTCTTCGGAAACGAGTTTTACAAGACACGCGAAGAATACGTGTTTGCAATTGCCGAAGCGATGCGCTTTGAATATGAAGCGATTGCGGCAGCAGGAGCAGTAGTACAGGTGGACTGCCCCGACTTGGCAATGGGTCGTCACAGTGCATATGCAAAACAATCCAAGGAAGAGTTCCGTGCAACGATCCGCACCAACATTGAGGCACTAAACCACGCCGTTCGCAACATTCCAGTTGAACAACTACGCATGCATCTGTGTTGGGGCAACTACCCCGGACCGCATCACCACGACATTTCAATTGCCGACATCATCGACATTGTGTGGACAGCAAAACCCCAAACAGTGTTGTTTGAAGGTGCTAACCCACGTCACTCGCACGAATGGGCAGTCATGAAAGAACTGGGTGTTCCGAAAGACAAGTTCATCTGTCCAGGCGTCATTGAGCCACAGTCCAACTACATCGAACATCCTGAAGTCGTTGCTCAACGCTTAGAGCGTTGGGGTGAAGTGGTTGAACCAGATCGTTTGCTTGCGGGAGTTGACTGTGGATTCTCGGTTCACGTCGGCACTACCACCATCGACCCCGATGTGGTGTTTGCAAAACTTGCATCACTTGCGCAAGGTTCAGAGCTCGCCGCCAAGCGTTTGTTTAAGTAATTCAGAAAACACAAAAGCCCGACCCAGTTTTCACTGAGCCGGGCTTTTGCTAATTCGTTCCGCTTACGCGGTGGATGACTAGTTGTCGTCCTTTGGCTGATAGAGCATTCCGATCATGCCACCATAAATGAGGTGCCATACCAAGATGCCGAATGGAAGTTTCCAACCATCTGGTCCGTCCATCAAGAAAAGACCATAACCCTGCTCAGCAACATATGCATAAGGAACAAGCACGCCAGCACTGATGATGGTCATGATGATTCCGTAGATAAGTCCCTTAGCAACGTGACCCTTCACTGGAATTTGCTTGTGAGCAAAAATGCCGAACAACATCGCAAACACGATGCCGTTTACGAAGTGAAGTGCCTGTCCTGAGAAGAACAACCAACCAGCATTCGTACCAGCAATGGTGAAGTCTGCGTTGAAGTAGCTACCCCAGCTTGGGCCATTGATACCGAGCGCCAAAGCACCGTTATACATTGGCCAAGGAAGCGTCGGAAGACCGAACGCTGGAAACACGTAACCGAAGTACGTGCCGAGTTGGGTTGCGATCAAACCGATGACGGCAAGGCCGCCTACTGGATGAGCTTCAACCCATTTGTGCCAACGCTGCGAGGCGCTGGGCGCAAGTGAATTTCCCATTATGAATTACCCCCATATGTTCATGTCGGCGATTTGTCCGACTAACGGACAAATTACCACAGGGCGGACTCAATATTGAGCAATCCGCTTTTGAGGGATACCCGAATGAATGCGGGCTATTTGGGTGGTTGGTAGTCGATATTGCGGTCGACGTTCATATACACGTCGATGCCAATTGGGTCTGTCTGCTCTTCGACCAGATGGCCCAACAATCCCGCACAACGCGCAAGCAGCGCTACCCCGCGCATGACACCCATGGGTATGCCAGCGTCTGCCAAGACTGCTCCGCATACGCCCGCGCCATTTAGTGGGAGCGTTTTGCCGAGCACTTGCGAGTGCACACGCCCAATTGATTCGAACAGCGAAAGATGCGAGCCAAACAATCCCTGTTCGCGAGCCATCGCCATCAGCACTGGTGTACGCGGATCGCCTTGCTTATGAACCGGGTGACCAAGTCCTGGAACGAACTTGCCAATGTCGCGCTGCTTCTGCACTGCATTCAACGCAGCAGCATCCCATCCCTCTTGAGTTGTTGGCGCATCGCCAATTTCCTTCAACTCGCGCGCAAGGAAATGCGCGCAGTCTTCGGTGACACCCAAAAATCGCGAGCCTCCACCAAGAAGTCCAGCAGCAAGTGCGCCTTGCAGCGAATCTGGAGCGCTTGCGTACGTGAGTCGCGCTGCAATTGCAGTTGGAGTAAATCCATGATCAGCAAGTGATGCAAGCACAGCTTCAAACATGACCAACTGTCCAGGCGTCGGGCGACGCTTGGTAATCAAGTAGTACGACAACTCACCAAAGGAATACTTGCCAAGAATTTCAGTTGCAAGGTCGTGCCCCAACAGCGTGATGCTGTCGGCATCCGAAGTTCCAAGGCCGGTTTTGTATGTTTGCTTTGTCGTCATCATTACCCCTTTGTAGAAAGCCAGTTGCGAATTTCTTCGGTGTGTTCACCAAGATGCGGTGGAGGCATCGTGTAACTCAGTTCACCATTGCTGAACGTAATTGGGTTCCGCACCAAGTCTGCTTGACGATCTCCTTCGCCAACGGAAACTCGCGGGCGCAGACCAAGTTTTTCTGCGAGCTCAACACCATCACCAATGGAGTTGATTGGTCCACACGGCACACCGACATCGTTCAGCGCGTAGAACAAATCCTCTGAGTTCCATTTGGCAAGTTGCTCAAGCAACAGAGGACGAAGTTCTTCGCGATTCTTTGTTCTGTCAGCATTGATTTTGAATCGTGGGTCATCAGCCACATGTTCAATACCCAGCACTTTGGCCAGCGCACGGAATTGTTTGTCGTTACCTGCAGCAATAATGAGGTCGCGATCTTTAGTCGGTAATGCTTCATATGGGAACAAACTTGGATGCGCATTGCCCATGCGGAATGGAACCACATCGGCAAGTGTGTACGCAGCGGTTTGATTCACCAAGCCCGACATGGCCGATGACAACAAGTTCACTTCAACGTGTTGACCCTTGCCAGTTTTGTTCTTCTCGTTCAATGCGGCGAGCACACCAATAGTTCCGTGTAAGCCAGCCATTACGTCAAACACCGAAATTCCTGCACGAAACGGCGGGCCATCTGGCTCGCCCGTCAGGCTCATAAGCCCAGAAACTGCCTGCACGATCAAGTCGTAGCCCGGAAGCTTTGCGCCTTTGTCTGTGCCGAACCCCGAGATCGACAAGTACACGAGACCTGGGTTTGATTTTGAGGTTGACTCGTAGTCCAATCCAAACTTCTTCAAGCCACCCACTTTGAAGTTTTCTACGCAAATGTCTGCTCGCTGAACCAACTCGCGAGCCAAAACAAGGTCTTCTTCTTTCCCGAAATCGAGAACGATGGACTTTTTATTGCGATTAATCGACATGTAATACGTAGCGACATCGCCCTTTGTAGGCGGAACCCACGTACGGGTGTCGTCACCCGCAGGGCTTTCTACCTTGATCACCGTGGCACCCATGTCTGCCAACAACATGGTGCAATACGGCCCAGCGAGCACTCGGGAAAGGTCGGCAACCAATAGACCCTCTAGTGGTCTTGCCGTTCCATTAGTTGTTGTCATGAATGAGGGGCCTTTCTTGTTGAGTCAATTGTTTGTGCCACAGTTGAGGCAAGGAACCTTGTATGAGACCAAAACCAAACGAACCAGATTTTGTCGAAGCACTTGCGCGCGGCCTGAAGGTCATTAGCGCGTTTTCGCTTTCACACTTGGCGCTGTCGGTTAGCGAAGTTGCTGCTGCAACCAAACTTGCTCGCCCCACTACTCGCCGATTGCTATTGACTCTTGAATCGCTTGGGTACGTACGTGCAGTTAATGGCATGTACATGCTCACACCAAAAGTTTTGGAACTTGGAACCGCATACATCAGCGCGCAAGGTATGTGGGACATCGCGCGTCCACGCCTAGAAGCACTCGTTGAGCAAACCAAAGAATCAAGCTCCATGTCGCAACTTGTTGGTAGCGACATCGTGTACACAGCGCGCGTTCCAGTTCCCAAGATCATCGGCATGTCGGTGCACATCGGCACTCGGTTTCCCGCATATGCAACAAGCATGGGTCGCGTGCTGCTTTCAGATTTGTCTGCCAAAGAACTCGATGCCGTACTCAAGATTCCTTCAGAGTCCGACGTTGTGCCTCGACTGAAGTTTGTTCGCAAAGAGTTGGATGAATCGCTTGTCGAAATTCGTAAGCGTGGATGGGCAATGTCCGATGAACAACTGTCATTCGGCATTCGTTCCATCGCTGCGCCGGTTCGTGATGCATCTGGCCGCACGATTGCTGCAGTCAACGTGACAGTAAACGCGGCAGAGACATCCATCGCTGTGTTGAAGAAGGACCATTTGCCACTACTGCTCAGCACAGCAGGAGCAATTAGTTCCGACTTTGCAAACATGGCACTCTTACCAACCACGCGTCCACTGGCACCCTGATTCACCACTAACCACCAACCACTGCAAGGTGGGTTTCAAGAATGAAATCTGCTGTTTGCTTTGGTGCTGAGAAAAATGGTGAGTGATCACAATCCATTTCAATTGAATAGTCCGCCCAAGATGCTCGCAGACGTTGTTGATCTAACTTGACGGCGCGATCATCAGTGCATACGAGATAGCTGCTCTTCATGCTCTTCCACGCAGGATTTTCAATTGGAATCGCAGGAATTTCACTCTTCATTGACCTGCGATTATCCATCGCATATCGGGACAAGCCGCGAGGACTCCGGTTGAACAGAAAAGCGTCAGCGCCGTCTGTTAACGACATCGTTCCATCTTCAGCAAACTCGAAGCAAGAGCGAAAGTCTGGGTTACCCCAGTCTTTGTTTAGTTCCGATTGCGACTCTCCAATTGCCGGCATACGTGAAGCGATGTGCACGATGTGTTGCGCACCATGCCCGCCCACTGAAGCGGTGATACCTGTATAGCTATGGCACACCACCGTCACTGGGCCAACCTTGGATGCTTTAGCAACTGCTGCACGAAGCACATCAGCGTCGCCCGCCAACGATGTAAGCGGAAGATCAATTGCAGATACATCAACATCATGAACGTTCAGCCGTTCAATTACTGGCATCCACGTCCACGATGAGAAGAACGATCCATGGACAAGAACGATCGACGACTTGGCCATGTTGTAGGGGGTGCTTCCGTTCTAGCGGTAGGTGTTGTTGCTGGTGTGATCGCCCGCGAGCCAACGCTTAAGCGTTGCGTGCGCATCTTCCTTACGAGCAGCATTGATCTTTTCTGCACCAGGAGCATCTGCGGTGAACTCCAACAACATGCCGTTTGGATCTTCGGTGTATAGCGAGCGGCAATAACCGTGCTCGAGCACATATGTTCCTTCTGGCTTCCACTGCGCCTTTTGCAGACGAGCAAAAATTTCATCTTGTGCTTTTGCAGAAACGTTCAATGCAATGTGACGGAACGGCGACGGTGTGAGTTCTGGGTCAAACAAATCCTGGTCCGACTTGTTTGCAAACTGGAAGAAGGCAAGCGCGCTTCCATCTGGCATGCCGAAGAAGCAGTGGCAATATACGCGCTCTGCACCAAACAGTTCATCGGTCTCAGACCAGGTTGCAACAAGCGGAAGACCTACTAGGTCTTCGTAAAACGCACGAGTGGCTTCAAGATCTTTTGACAAATATGCGGTGTGATGAAGTCGTGTTGGTGAGTCAGTTGCAGACATGTGCAGTCTCCTTGGCAATGGTTTTGAATGAAATTGATTGGGCCCCGACAGATTGTCCGCATGACGGACACTCTCCCGTATTGCGTACATTAGACCACTTTCTTAATGCTGTACAAGCAGAGACCAAATGATTACTGCACTAAAGTCGTGGAGAACATGCCTTCTACGCCCCCACTTCCCCCAGAGCTAGAACGCCTGAACCGCATCTACATCGAAACATGCGAGGCGTTCGACAACAACGAGATTTCCTCTGAAACCGCCCGCACCACCATTTTGGGATTACGTGCAACGGACAGCCAAGGCCGCACCTGGGTAGTTGATCCAAAGAAGTCAGGGAAACGAGCCTCCTTTAAGCAGGTTGAGACTGCCCCGAGCCTTGACGAAGAGTTCGCTCGCATGAATCGCGTGTATCAGGAAACGTGCGCCCAATTTGATAGCGGGTTGATTTCAGCCACACAGGCGCGCACGAAAATTCTTGCTCTTTCATACACCGATGAAGCGGGCCAGACATGGCGGGTGGATACCGAAAACTCTGGAAGTCGTGCTTCATTCACATCTTCGCCTGCAGTTGCTCAGTCTGATGTCTTGCAGAATACGCAACCAATTCCCGTAGTTGAATCTGCCCCAACAGAGACTGCTGAAACCACAGAGTTCGAAGAAGAGACCGAACTGATTTCTCGACGCAACTTTCTCAGTGATCTTTCCGCAAAATCTATTGCACTTGGTGTGCTGTCTGCTGGCGTGCTCTACCAAGGAGCAAAACTTCTCACTGGTGGCTCCGACAGCTCGGAATCAAGCGGCGATGCAAACACCGACACCGCAAATCCAGATGCTCCAGCCGAACCAGGATGGTTTAACAAGTTTGGTGAAGTTCCTCTAAATACTGATATTGAATTTGGTCGCTCAGTTCAAGGTGTTCCACTCACCTTCTATCGTCGCCAAAGTGGCAGCGATGGCGCGCGAGTGCTGGTGATCGGTTGCATCCACGGTGACGAATTTGTTGGAAACCGAGTAGTCGACATTCTTCGCGACATGCCTCTTGAGGGAAACATCGACCTTTGGTTAGTGCGCTCTATGAATCCAGATGGCCAGCAACTACGAACACGACAAAACGCCAACGGCGTAGACCTCAACAGAAACTTTCCCGGCAACTGGCAGAAAATTGGCAAACCAGGATCGTGGCAGTATTCGGGTTCTGACAGCGCAAGTGAACCAGAGGTACAAGGTGTTGTGAAACTTGGCGAACTCGTCAAGCCGCAGTTTGTTATTTGGTATCACCAGGACTACTTCCGCATCGGTCCTGGAACCGGACACGATGGAGATGTTCGCGCGAAGTATGCCTCCCTCGTAGGGCTACCCCTTCTTGAGCTGGACTGCCTGTGTGGTTACACAGGTGACAAACCATTACTTGAAGCTGTGTTTGGCGGCACCGGAGCCAATTGGACAAAATCTTTCCAGGGTCCGAAGGGCGTCAGTATGACTGTTGAATTTGGACCGACATTGAGCGAAGAAGACGCACAGAAAAACGCGAAGGCAGTTGTTTCGGTAACGAACGAGTTCTTCTAGCTTCGCCTGTCAGAAGTGCACGTCTTCTTGCGGCTTTCACCGTCTTCATAACACTGAATTTTTGTCTCTTTCGCGTTGAAGCGCGCGATGAAATCGGTTGATTGCTTCAGGTTATTCATTGGCGCACACGGATATGCGTTTGCAAAAGGGCACGGATTGTCTGTAGCAGTTGCAACAGATGTGGAAATGAAGGCGCCAAGAGCCAGTGCCCCTTTCACCGTGAGGTGAATGCCATCAGATTTAAACCATGAAGATTGACCTGCGCTGTAAGCATTCCATTCCGCAATGGACACCAAACCAGATCTATCACTTGCAACTGCTGCGCGAAGCGCAGAGTTGAATTCGCCATACAGCGACTTCTTGCCACGAGAGCCAGGAGCTGGAAAATTCAATGACTCTTTGTACGTCAAAATAACTACTGGAGTCTTCTTTAGTCGAATCACTTCAAACAATTTCGTGTACTCATCGGCAATTTTTTTTGCGCTGCTGTCGTAACCGGCCATCAGCACAATCAAATCAACGGGCTTGTCAAATTCTCTAAGCGCAGTGACCACGTTGGATGGGGTTCGGTACTCTCGCCCGTAGCAGGACCACTCAGAAATTCTTCTGCACGACTCAGCATCGAGCGTGTACGAAAATCCTTTCAGTGACTTTGTTCCATCTTCATACCATCTCAACGCTGCAAGTGTTGAGTCACCAATGAGCAAAGCGTTCACTGGTTTCACATCCGGCAACACTCCAAGCCCGCTTGATGCGCTATCAGTGCTTCCTGCAACTCCGGCTTCACTTGCCAGTTCTGCTTCAGCCAATGCAAGTGACCCCGCATCAATTCGTGGAGCTACCGCAAACAACACCACTACCGCAGAGAGACTGAGCGACAACGCAACACCCGCAGCAAGCAAACTTCGAATTGAAGCCGCCGAGAGCCACGCGTTGTGACGAACGGGTTGTTCAATTGCGCGATATGAAATTGCAGATAGTACGAGTGCTGCAACCACGATCCACACTTTCCCCCACGCAGACGGAGTTCCAAATCGTGCTTCAATTAACACGAGTAACGGCCAATGCCACAGGTACATCGAATAGCTGCGCGCGCCAAGAAGTTGGAGCGGTTGAATCGAGAGCAAAGAAATCGGACCGAACTTTGCGGATCCCGCTACAAGCACCAATACTGTTGCAACAATTGGAAGCAACGCTGCGTAACCAGGAAAAACGGTGGACTCAGAAAAAATAACCGCAGATCCAATGATTGCAATTAACCCAAGCCACCCACCAACCGCCCTCACAATGTTTGGAATTTTGTCGAAACGAATTCCGGCAAGAGCCAGCAATGCACCAGCACTGATTTCCCAAAACCGCGAATACGGAAGGTAGTAGCCAGCACCCGGGTGACCTTTGGTGATCAAAATCGAAGTGACCAAAGAAGCAACTCCTGCACCAACACCAATTCCTACAAGCCACTTCTTCCAATTGGCCTTTCCGAATTTCACCGCGCCAAGCACAACAAGGGGCCACAGGAGATAAAACTGCTCTTCAACTGCAAGCGACCAAAAATGTCGTAGCGGAGATGGCGCAGTTACACCAGACAGATAGTCCGATGTTCGGAAGAAAAGCACAATGTTGGCGCAGAAACCAAGTGCACCTAAGCCGACCGCACTGAGTTCTCGAATTTTTCCCGGCTCGAGCATGAACAGTCCAGCAATGACTGTTGTAAGGGTCACCACAATGGACATCGGCAGAATTCGCCGTGCGCGCCGCCCCCAAAAACTACGCAAGTCAATTGAGCTGCGCTCACCCGCTTCGTCAATCAGCAACTGGGTAATCAAAAATCCAGAAATGACGAAAAAAACGTCCACGCCGATGTATCCACCGGATAACCACGGCACCCCAGCATGATTCAACACCACTAGCCCAACGGCAAGTGCACGCATGCCTTCTATATCGCTGCGGCGTGTTTTCACTGGAGAGACGCTACCAATCGGGACTACATTGTGCGAATGGACAACACACAAACTGCAGTGTTCGGCATGGGTTGCTTCTGGGGAGCAGAGCGTTTGTTCTGGTCGCTCAATGGAGTTTCCGAAACAGCCGTTGGTTACGCCGGTGGTACCACCATAAATCCTTCATATAAAGAAGTGTGCAGCGGCACAACACATCACGCCGAAGTTGTCCTCGTAAAGTTCGATCCTGCGGTTATCCCTTACACAGAGTTGCTCAGTGTGTTTTGGGAAAACCACGACCCAACCCAAGGCATGCGTCAGGGCAACGATTTTGGTACGCAATATCGCAGCACTATTTACACAACTAATGACGAGCAGGCTGCGGTAGCACAGTCGTCATGCAGAAGCTTCCAATCTGGCCTTACTGCAGCGGGATACGGAACGATCACCACCGAAATTGCTCCGCTCGACACGTTCTACATTGCAGAGGAATATCACCAGAAATACCTGGCGAAAAACCCCGACGGTTACTGCGGCATTCGCGGAACCGGAGTTACCTGCGCATCAGGTGTTTGAGGCGTCGTAGATTCCTTGAATTGCTGAATTCAGCAATGAATCAAACTCTGCATCGCTCTGCTTTGCCGACAAACCTTCGGTGAGTGCACGCGAGAAACTTGCAATGACTCCCTTGTTTTTCGCAAGTGCAACGTTTGCATCGGCGCGGCTGTAACCGCCAGAAAGTGCAACCACTCGGACAACACGTGGGTGCGCAACGAGTTCGTCGAAGAACCCGGCAGTATTTGGAAGTGTGAGCTTCAACATCACGTTTTGATCTGCTGACAGCGCATTCAACTCCGCCAGAATTGCGGTCTTCATCAATGCTTCTGCTTCGGCCTTCTGCGGGCTCTTGATGTCTACTTCTGGTTCAATGATTGGAATCAGACCCGCAGCAATGATTTGCTTTCCAACTTCAAACTGCTGACTGACGACTGCCTTAATTCCTTTTTCGTTCGCCAGTTTGATAACAGAGCGCATTTTGGTTCCAAACACACCATGTTGCTTCGCGCGCTCCAGCAGCGCATTCAGCTCTGGCATTGGCTTCATTACCTGTACGCCATCGGCTTCATCTGCCAAGCCTTTGTCGATCTTCAAAAACGGAACAACGCCTTTGTCTTCCCACAAAAACTCTGCTGAACCTTTGCCATCAATCTTGCGATCCATAGTCATCTCAAACAAGATGGCACCCAATACTCGTTCGCCAGAAAATGCGGAGCTCTTGATGATTCGAGTGCGCATGGCATGAATGAGGTCATACATCTGCTCGTCACCTGAATACTCGCTCTCTTCAATGCCGTACAGCATCAAAGCTTTTGGTGTGCTGCCACCACTTTGATCGAGTGCCGCAATGAACCCTTTGCCGCTCTTCACCTTTGCGAACTGTTCGTTATTCATTCAAGTGCTCCTTATTTATGTATGTCACGAGTGTAATTCGCCCGGCGTTATCCCTAAAGGCGGCAGCTTTTCCCCACGACCAATTGGGAAATATCGATGGTGCCACTGCCCTGTCAATTCGTAGATCGCACTTCCGCGCTGGCCGTCCGAAGTGGTGACCTGCATTTCGGAAAGCCCACCGCCAAGTACGTTCGGCGTCTTCAGCGCGATACTGCTGTAACGCTGTGCCCACCTGCCCGAACCTTCTACGACGATTTTGCGTCCACCTTCAAGCGTGAACGATAAGACGCCAGCAAGACCAGCGACTTCTTCGCCAAATTGCCCATAGGAAACATCATTTCCATTCGCGTCTTGCCATTGGAGGTCATGCTCAAATGCAATGACTGGTATCGGATCTCCTCCGCCAACTGGAGCGAAACAGCCATCGGTGTACACGCGAGCACCGTTTGGGTATTCCCAATGCCACACCTGCAGGAAACCCTCTTCAAGTTGAATTGGAGTCCACATCCACATAGGACAACGGTTGTGCACACGCACACCCCACGAATGGTCACGCTGTCCCCACCAGTTGTCAACTTCATAGGTTTTGCCATTATGCGTATAGGTGCCGTTATACGTTCCGCTCTGAAACATGTGCGTCTGATCCCACACCACTTCGTTGCCGGCCTTCATGGTCCCCCGTCGCAATTGATACGGGGCAGTTCGTGCGGTGAAAGTGATGTCGAGTTCGACTGGAGTTGCATCAGATTTACGAGCGAGTAAATGAATTTTCTTTTTTGGTTCAACAATGTCAATCGAAACTGGTCCAACATTCCAATTATTCGGGTCTGCTGCAGTAGCTCGTGCATGTCGCGCCATTACAGGCGAACTACCAACACGACCGAGTTGCAATGAATCCATTTCATTGTGCGCCGGAAAATGCGCAAGCGTCAAAATGATGACATCTCCGGGTTCGTTGCGCTTGTGCATGATGAAGAACAAGCTTTCGCGCCAACTGTCGTTGTGATGAACAACATTTCGAAACGGTTCGGGAAGTTGATGACCGAAACGTTCATCTTCTGCATCAAAAAGTGCCATTGGTTTTCCTATCTAAAGAGTGACAAAGTTTCCAAATCAATCATCTGTTGTCCATGCCGATTTGCCATCGCAGCGAACATTGCGTCTCCCCGCTCTGTCTGTTTCACCAACATAGAAGCAACGATGGCCATGATGTAACCGGAAGTTGCGAACAGACGATACTGATCCCACATTTCCGACCAAGACATTGCGACGCCGGATTGCACCAACCCATCGTGGTAGCGGTGAACAAGTTCGTTCTCGACTTCGCGCCGTTGCTCGGAAGCAAAACTCGCGCCAATGAAATAAGCGAGATCAGTTGCACCCGACGAAATGCTTGCCGTTTGCCAGTCGACAACTTTCACCTGTGTCCCATGAAGGGTTTTCGTAAACAACAAATTGTCGAGTCGAAAGTCACGATGCACAATGGTTTCATTGTTTGGAAACGCGCGGTCGTACCCATCAATGTTTGCAACTAGATGGCTTCCGAGTTCAAGCACCTCTTCACTCACGAGCGATGAGAACCGTGTTGCAAAACCAGCAAACACTGACCGCAGCAAGTCCCGAGTTCCTTGTGAGCTTTCCATTGTGTGTCGAGGCATCCAACCGAGTGAATCCAACTGCGATGAGTTCCATAGCGGCGTGTGCAATCGCACTAACTCGTCGATTGCTGCGCGAGCCTGTTCTACGGTCGCACCGGATAGTTGATCTCCCTGCTTACCGTCAACTATGTCTTCTAGAACCAATACAAAGTCATCATTTGATGAATCAAACCACACATGCAAACACTGTGGAGAACTCACTGCCACTAATGACTGCACATGAGTGTAAAAACCGGTTTCCAATTCGTAACAACGCGTGATTCGCGACGCAGCGCGGCTGCTTTCACTTTGCGAAGGCACCTTCACCACTACAGATGGCGGTAAGTGGCCGTGTGAACCCGAAACGAAAGAAACTCGATAGCTCTCAGCCATTTGGCCAGTGCCTATCGGAGCAACCGTCTCAATTCTGAGATCGGCCGCACCGAGTTGTCGAGCAAGATACTCAGCGCTCACACCGATATGCGACGAAACTTCCCCCACGGCAAAACCCTAGACCTTTTGGGCAACTGCGACCGAAGGAGAAGTACCCTTACCACGTGCGTCAGACCCTGCATCCAGTTGCCTATTCCACAGAGTTAGGCACCGCACCTCTCGCAGTCAAGTTGCTCGGAGAACCATTGGTTGTTTGGCGCGACAGCATGGGAACCGCGCACGCAACAAGCGATGTTTGCGTCCACCGGGGCACTGCCTTGAGTGGCGGCTGTGTAAAGAGTGACACCATTATGTGCCCGTATCACGGTTGGCAATTCGACAAAACCGGAAGATGCACACATATCCCACAATTAGAGGATCCAACAAAAGTTCCATCTAAAGCCAAAATTGCTGCGCACACCTGCGTAGAGCAATACAACATTATTTGGGTGTCTCTTGATGAACCACGTCGACCACTTCCAGTCATCGAAGAATTTGGAGCTAATGATTGGGTTTGGGTGAACTGTGGACCGTACAACTGGAACGCGCACTCGTCGCGCCAATTAGAGAACTTCACAGACTTCGGACACTTTCCATGGGTGCATCCTGGACTACTTGGAGACATCAACCGTCCTGTTGTTCCCGATTATGCAGTTCGCACCGAAGGACATGTGGTGAAGTACGACATCATGCGTCCAGAAGCTCCAAACACCGACGACTTCCCCGTGTTTGCAAACGCGTCAACCGAAGCGCCTATGCGCACGTCGCACTACGAAATTCACACACCATTCACCCTGCTACTGCATCTGGGTTGGGGTAGCCGCGAAGGAATGGTCTATTTCTTCGTGTCACAGCCCATCGATGACGAACATTCTCGTGGATTCCTCGTTATTGGACGTAACTACAACTACGACCAGCCGGCATCAGTGTTGCAAGATTTTGAAGACGTCATTTTCAATCAAGACAAAACCATTGTTGAGTCGCAGCTACCGAAAAAGGTGCCATACGACATCACTAAAGAATTGCACATGAAATTTGATGCGGTTGCTTTGGCCTACCGAAAAGCAATGACTGCAAACGGGTTTGACAACTAATACTTACGGTTCGACGATTGCAAAGCCTGTTGCGAAGGTATCGAGATTGCCAAAAATATTCAGTAGTGCAGCAGCATCGCCTTCAATAGTTATCGTTCCTGCACTGAGTTCATCCACAAACGTGGTGACCTGCGCAATGATCTCCAGCAAGAGTTCTCGCGAAATAGTGATGGTTGCTTGCGCCGCAGCGTCGTGACGACCCTGTACCGAAAACATCGTTCTATTGGATAGTCCAAGCACCCACTGATGATCACGCGTTCCAACCATGTCGGTAAATGTCCAATTCACACGATGAGAAAGCCCACCGATTTTCTCTGACATCACTCGTACGGACAACACGTCAAATACTTGTTCAATCGTCATCGCACGGATCATGCTGCGTGCCCGCACATGAGTTGCAGCTGGTGGTGGAGGCCCGTTCCGTAACTCCTGCGCGCCCATCAAATATGCGTTTCTAAAGGTTGATGACTCGGATTGATAGCCCAATTGCTCCAATACGTCTGCTTGCAGGTTTCTTGCATCGGTATTTGACGGGTATGCAAACACTGCATGGTTGACTAATTCCGCGACCCATCGGTAATCGCCGGCATCAAAAGACTTTCGAGCAGATGCCATTAGCGAGTCAATCCCGCCAGCAAGTTCCACATAGCGCTTACCTACTTCTGCTGGAGGCAGTTTGTTGAGGTTCGCAGGGTTTCCGTCATACCAACTGAGATATCGCTGATACACCGCCTTTACGTTGTGCACGAGGTCGCCATAGAACCCACGGGTGTGTTCGTGAGCCTGAAATTCTTCTGGCAGTTGCAGCATGTTGGCGATTTCCACTGCGGTCATTCCATGATTTGCATGGCGCATGGTTTGATCGTGCATCCACTTATACAAGTCGCGCTGCAGAATGAGGAACTCACGAACATCGCTGGTTCCCCAGGTAGGCCAGTTGTGCGACGTAAAGAGCACTTTTGTTTTTTCCGCAAACAGTTCAATACTTTCGTTGATGTACTTCGACCAGCTGAGCGCATTGCGCACTAAAGCGCCACGTATAGGCACCAAGTTGTGCATCGTTTGCGAACAGTTCTCCGCCATGCACAACCAACCATGATCCGGGAAGAAGAAATTCATCTCTGCAGGCGCTTCGGTTTCAGGTGTGAGCTGGAAGATCACACGCACACCGTCAAGCACTAACTCTTCACCAGTAAACGTGATGTCGATGGTTGGAGCAAGCAAACCTGGAGGGCCCATTGGCACACCTGTACCTAAACCGCAGTCAACGTGTCCTGTTGGTCCTGGCGGAAGCATGGGACCGAATTGATAAGTCGCACGCCTTCCCATTGCTGGGCCAGCAATAACATTCTCCCCAACTGTTTCATGCAGGAAACCAATCGGTGCAACAATTTGGCACCGGCCAGCATCAACTTCAGCCTTTGTTGTCACACCAAGAATTCCACCGAAATGATCGGCATGCGAGTGCGTGAAGATCACCGCCGTAGCTGGCAATTTCTCTACATGTTCATCCATGAGTTCCAGTGCTGCACGAGCAGTGTGCTCACTTGTAAGCGGATCTATCACTACCCAACCATTCGTTCCGCGAATGAACGTGATATTCGAAATGTCGTAGCCACGTACCTGCCATACGCCCTCGGCCACCTTGAACAAGCCGTGATGAGCATTCAATGTTGCATGCCGCCAAAGCTGAGGGTTAACCGTCTCAGGACAATCTCGACCATCACGTAGGAATTCATAATTGTCGCTGTTGCCAACGAAGCGACCCTTCTCGTCTGTAATCAACCCGTTTTCGCGTTTTGCGATAAACCCTTTGCGCACTCGCTCAACATCTGCAGGATCAAAATTTCGGTTATTTGCGTTGCGATTATGCAATTGGGTATGTGTAGTCGCCGGTTTTGGTTGCTCAGGGTGCACTTCCCAACCTTAGTTATCGCTCACTAACATGGCGGAAGTGAAGAAACTTTTCATTGCCCTTAGCGCCGTACTGGTGTGGACCGCCATTCCCGCGGTATCGGCAAATGCAGTCTCCGTTGGACAGTCGTGTGCAAAAACGACCCTTGGGACAAGGGTTTCGACTCGAATCAACAAAAAACCAGTCATCGTGGTGTGCCGCATTAGGGCGGGTCGCAAACAGTGGATACGCGCTGCTGTCCAGACAATTACAACAACAACGACTTCAACATCCACAACGTCAACGACCGTCCCAGAACCTGTAGTCAATTACACGGTCATCGTTGATCCCAACGACCCAACCCTGCACACCATCACCATTGAAGGCATGCAACCCCGCACCTATTCGCTCAATGTTCCTACAAAGTATTCGGCTGCAACTGCAACGCCTTTACTGCTCGCATTGCACAGTCGAACCTCAAGTTTCAAAACGATTTTTGAAGATTCGAAAATACTTTCATGGGCAGAAAGCATGAACTTCATCGTTGCTGGCCTTAATGGCGCGGTGTATGAAGGTGCATCATCCTGGAACGCGGGAAATTGCTGCACCAATGCAACCACATATGAAGAGAATGATTTGCTGTTCGCATCAACGGTCATTGACTTCGTTTCTTCAAAGTACTCGGTAGATAAAACTCGCATATGGGCGATGGGTCACTCCAACGGCGGAATGATGGCATACCGCTTGGCTTGTGATTTATCCGACAAGATCACTGCCATTGCTGTTGTTACTGGCGCACAGACTGACCCCACATGCAGTCCATCAAAACCTGTTTCTATTCTCCATATTCATGGAAATCTCGATCCCACTATTCCATTCCATGGTGGGGGCAAATTTGAAACGCCAAGCATTTTTCATTCTGTTCAGGACATGGCTTACAGAAACTTATGTTCAGGTAAGCCAAAAGAATCGTCAGACGCTATTGAGGAACGGTACATCTGGGTCTGCACAAGTGGAGTTGAAACTCAGTTGGTGAACTACCAGGAAAATTCACATGCATGGGAAGCTGGTTACACCGAAGAGATTTTGCGGTTCTTGTTTGCTCACCCACGCAAGTAACGCAGGTGAGTAACAAGGGGTTCGATCTATTTAACGATTAACGCAGTCACCATGTACCGCATGCCTTCAGGGGTCTCTGCGTGAGTGAGAATGTGACAGTGCCAGGCCCATACACCAGCATCCTTGGGCGTATACACAACGGTCCATCGTTCACCAGGTGCAACGTTCAAAGTGTCCGCCCAGAATGGCGACTCAAGCACCTTGCCGTCCTTGGCAACAACCAGCCCTGAAGGTTGGTGCAGGTGCATTGGGTGGGTCATGTTGCCTTCGTTGTAATAGTGCACCACCATTGATTCGCCAATTGCCAACGAGTATGGCGATGTTGCAGGGAACGACTTTCCATTCAGCGACAAGCCAATTGTTCCGCTGTCGTTTAAGACCATGACCACTTCTTGCTCGGCAACATTGTTCGCGTCATTGGTGCGACCACCTGCTGCCGCCATAGCCATGCTCTTCCAATCCCCAATCAGAATTGCGCCGGCAAGACCATTGGGAACCTGAACTTGCGCATTGTGGTGCGAGTGATACATGCCAACTGATGGTTCGGTTGCAGTCCACTCATAGGTAAATGTTGCACCTGGTTCAATTGGCTTCTGCGTGTATGGATCCACCCCGTCCATGGCATTGGGCACTCGAACACCATGAAGGTGCAACGAAGTTGATTCGGGAAGTTCATTCTTCAGAACAATGCGGATTTTGTCGCCAACATTGGCATGCATGATTGGGCCAGGAATCATTCCGTTGTAGGACCAACCGTCAACGATCTTGCCTGGTTCAACTTCCCATGGAATGATTTTGGCAACAAGGCTGAACACCTTGTACCCGTCATCGTCAATTGTGTATGCAAGTTCGGCGTTGCCAATACCAAACGTTTTTGCCGGATATGTCATGGCAACGTCTTCCATCATTTTGTCCATTTGCTGCCATGAAACCGAGGACATCATTGCGTTATCCGACGACGCCATATTCATGTCACCGCTTGACTCAACAACGCTCAGTTTGCCGGTCATCCCTGCTGCGCCGTGACCAGCAACTTCACACAGGTACTCAACCTCTCCAACTTCTAAACCTTTTACTTCAAGCTCAGCGCTTTCGCCAGCCTTCAACATGGCAGTGCGAGCATTGAGTGACGGAATCGCGAAATTGTGGTCAACAGATCCGCTGTTCGTAACCGCAAAGGTCACGTCTCCTGCTGGAACCACACTTGGATTGAAAACGACCTTGAATTCCGTCAGCGTCACCTGCACCACCGATGAGCCCGAAGCGCTCTCTGCTGTCGATCCCCCATTCATCGCGACGACTGCAACTACACCTAAAACAAGTGCAGAAACCGCCACTGCGATCATCATCATTCCCAGCAAGGATTTTGCGAATACTGACTCGTTTACGTTGTTGTCAATGGATTCAGTTGACATGTTGACCTCCGTTGGTACACCAAAACGGTACGCAACTGGTGCGGAGCCGCAATTGTTATATCGCAAACACGAGTCACTAAATACTCAACAAATACAAGAGCATTTTTCAATGTGACAAAAGCCGAATATCAAAAAAGTTTTCATCGCGAAAACACTTAGCGTCACCTAACGAGTTGTAGGTATACCTAACTTTTTTCAGAAAGCGAACAACACTCCGCGCACCATCAGAATTCCAATGGCCAAAACAATGAGTCCAGCAATTCGCGTGAACCACGTTTGTGGCCAAGGGCGACTGCTTGACCGTCCAAACCAACCAAGAACGGTCACTACGAGTCCTGGAGTTCCCATGAATACAAAGCTAAACATGATCATTTGCGCAGGATCTGAGACCGCATCTGTGAGTACTAGTCCCCACATACGAGCAACCAAC
>JACCDI011488045.1_pt1 | contig 18472 bp, 14 predicted proteins | sample 7442791 | NCBI WGS metagenome assembly JACCDI01 (sample SAMN15323434, study PRJNA562643) | freshwater metagenome | isolation source: river surface water | place: USA:Blue River Watershed | collected 2017-08-15
ACTTCGGTTAGATTAAAGTCCATAATTATCTAAAATAAATGTTGGTTTTTGTGGTTCTACCCTTAACTGTGTGGGTATTTTTTTGCCACAAATTACACAAATTATCACGAATTAAATTATGCTGAAATTTAATTACACTAATTTCATTATAATTCGTGTAATTATTGAGTTATATGAATTTGTGTAAATTTGTGTAATTCTATCTAACTCTTTTTTAAATGTGAGTTTATTTTTACCACAAATTACACAAATTACCACAAATTTAATCTTAAACTATTTTTAAAAATTGTGTAATTCTATTTGATGCTTTCAAAATTTTTGCTAATTTATGTAATTTGTGTTTTAAAAAAAGTTAGCAATTCTTTGTCAAAGTCCTCCCACTTTCTTGAAATTTGTGGCTAACTTATTTTAAAATTACAAAACCCACACAATTCAGTGTAGAACCCTATTGTTCTAAAAATAGAGCCAAAGATAATTGTTTATACTGAACTTTTCAATTTAGATATGTAAATTTGGCTAATGAAAAAAAACGACTACAACGTTATCGGAGTTATGTCAGGAACCTCTCTAGATGGGGTTGATTTAGCTCATATTAAATTCCATTTAAACAACAATAATTGGACTTTCGAAATTCTTGAAAGTGAAACCATTGGTTATAGCCAAAGCTGGATTAACAATCTCAAATCGGCAGTAGATTATTCTGAAACTGAACTGGAAAAATTAAACATAGCATACACTACACTGCTTGCGACCGCCATTTCTACTTTTATCGAAAAACACAAAATCGAGAATCTTGATGCAGTTTGCTCTCACGGACATACTATATTACATCAACCAGAAAAAGGTTTGACATTACAAATTGGAAATTTGCCCGAAATTTCGAGTTTGATTAAACAAACCGTAGTTTGTGATTTTAGGGTTCAGGACGTGAAATTCGGTGGTCAAGGCGCGCCTTTGGTTCCTATTGGCGACCGCATTTTATTTTCAGAATATATGTACTGCTTGAATTTGGGAGGATTTTCTAATATTTCTTTTGAAGAAAATGGCAAACGAATTGCCTTCGATATTTCGCCTGTCAATACGGTTTTGAATTTTTATGCCAACCAATTGGGTTTGAATTATGACAACAAAGGAAAACTTTCTCGAACTGGGGACATAAACGAAAATTTATTGAACGAGTTGAATTCGTTGGATTTTTACAAATTAAAATTCCCTAAATCATTGGGTTTTGAATTTGTAAAAGAAATTATTTTACCATTAATCGAAAAACATGAAATTCCTATTGAAGACAAGTTACAAACTTTTACGGAGCATATAGCTTATCAAACGGCTTTGGCTTTGCCACACAAAAAAGGAAAGATACTGATAACTGGAGGAGGTGCATACAATGATTTTCTAATGGAACGAATTAAATTTTATTTACCAAAAATGGATATTATAATTCCATCGTCTAAAATATTGGAATTCAAGGAAGCTTTGATTTTTGCCTTGCTTGGCGTTTTGAAATTACGTGATGAAATCAATGTTTTGAGCAGTGTGACAGGAGCTAAAATGGACCATAGTTCAGGAGAAATTTATAAACCACAAACTCCATTTTTTCATATTTCTAATAATTTTTAGTAATTTTCAACGTTTTACTAAAGTATTCAAAAATTTAAATTTAAATGAGTTCAACCATTTCATCTGAACAAAAGAAATCAATAGTAATATCTATCTTTTTATATGGAACATTATTGATAATTTTATTCTTCATCAGATTTTGGCCTCCGGCAAACTTGGAAGAACTAACTGGCGGCGGCGGTGGAGGTGGCGTTACGGTAAACTTTGGCGACAGCGATATAGGTTCGGGAGCCAACTATAAAAGCGAGATTCTTGACGTAAAAAATCAGGCCAAACAAACTCCAACACAAGTGACTCCAGACGAGTCTATTTTATCACAGGATAATTCTACTGAGGAAACTGTGGTGATTCCGCAAAAAGAAAAACCATTAAAACCGACTCCTGTTCTAAAAGAAGAACCGAAACCAGTAGTTGTTGCGAAACCAAAAGTTTCTATCAATACGAATGATGCTTTATCTAGTATTATGAAAGGTTCTAACAAAGGTGGTGATGGCGATGATAAAACGGCTGGGAATAAAGGAAAAACGAACGGAAGTTTAAGTTCGAACAGCTATTATGGGACTGGAGGTTCAGGCGGAGGTTCAGGCGGAGGAAATGGAACTGGCAACGGCATTGGCACCGGAAGCGGTTATGGTGCAGGAAGTGGTGGAGGTTCAGGAGGCGGCTCTGGTGGAGGAACGGGTTATTTGTTAGGAAACCGAAAAGCGATTTCGAAACCTGCTCCACAATACACTTGTAATGAAACTGGAAAAGTGGTTGTTGAAGTGTCTGTGGATAGAACTGGAAAAACAATTGATGCGATTGCCGGAATAAAAGGAACTACAAATACGGCAAGATGTTTACTAGATCAAGCCCGAATTGCTGCAATGAATACACGATGGGATGCTAGTAGTGATGCTCCAGAAAAACAAGTGGGAAAAATTGTTTATAATTTCAATTTGAATTAAAATTTGGACGCGGATGAAACGGATTGCCTAGGCAAAACGCAGATAAAAAACGGATTTTATATCTTTTTAGATAATCCACAAATTTAAATTTTAAAATCTGTTAAATCCGTGTTTTCTCATAGCGAATTAGCGTAAATCCGTGTCCTAGATCACTTCGGACTCGTGGCAATCACAAATTTCAAGTTATTTTTAACCCCAATTTGCAAAACATCTACTAAATCCTGAACTTGTAGATTGAATGGGATTCGCACAATAACCGTTTGATCTTTTTCGGTGTTCATTTTTGACATCAGTGTTGTTTCTAATTCTTCGAAGGAAACGGCTTGCTTGTCGATATAAAATTTCTTGTCTTCAGTAACAGACAAACTAATGAATTGTTTGTTGGTTTTCTCGTTGGATTTTGCTTTTGGTAATGTCATTTTAATCACATTTGGATTGGCCAAAGTGGATATAATCAAGAAAAATAACAACAAGAAAAACATAATATCACTCAACGAAGACGTGGCGACTTCGGCGTGGAATCTTCTTTTTCGTTTTATGGACATCGCTATGCTTTTTGGATAATATTTACAAATTCCAATATTTGCTTTTGGATTTTCAAAGCAAAATTATCAATCTTTCCGTTTAATAAATGATACCCGCTGTAGGCAATAATCCCGACAATCAATCCAGCACCACTACTAATCATTTTTTCATACAATCCGCCAGAAATATTTCCAATGCTAATATTCTCTGTAACAGAAATACTGTAAAATATTTTGATAACACCAGAAATGGTTCCAATAAATCCTAATGTAGGTGCAATTCCAGCAATCAATCCAAGTTGCCCCAAATGTTTTTCCATTTCACCAATTTCAATATCGGCAGCTCGATCCATATTCGATTCAATTTCTGCAATAGGTCTTCCAATTAATAATATTCCTTCTTTGATAACATTACCAGAAGCTGAATTTTTTCTTTCTGCTATAGATAATGCCCGATCCAATTTACTGGAATTAAGATGCTCTCTAACATCTCGCATCATTAGAGGATCAATTTTTGAAGCTTGATGAATGGCTAAATACCTTTCTATAATTAAATAAAAAGTATAAAATAATAATATTGAAATTGGAATCAAGAAAAAACCTCCTTTTAAAATAAATTCTAAAACTGAGATTTCATTGTTTGTAGCAATTTTTTCAATAACCACATTTGATGCTACATCTGATAAAGTGTCGGCTTGTAATTGTATAAAACTAAACATATATTATTATTTTATTCATTAATTCTAAAATTTATTTCAAATTTGCAATAAAGATACTTTTCGATCTTCTATTAAACTAAAAAAATCGAAAATTATTTCAACTACCCTCTATTTTATTAGAAAAATGAACTATCAGGAAACCATAAACTGGATGTTTAATCAACTACCGATGTACCAACTTCAGGGTGCTTCGGCTTATAAAAAAGATCTTACCAATGTTCATTTGCTTGTAAATCATCTTGATAATCCACAAAAAAATCTCAAATGCATTCACGTTGCGGGAACAAACGGCAAAGGTTCTACTTCGCACATGCTGGCTTCGATACTACATGAAGCTGGATATGCTGTGGGTTTATATACTTCTCCGCATTTAAAAGATTATAGGGAACGCATCAAAATTAATGGTAATAAAATTTCAGAAGATTTTGTTTGTGAATTTATCAATAAAAACAAATCTTTTTTTGAGGCCAATGATATGAGTTTCTTCGAAATGACAGTAGGTTTGGCTTTCGATTATTTTTCCAAAAAAAAAGTAGATATTGCCATTATAGAGGTAGGAATGGGTGGACGACTAGACGCTACAAACATCATAACTCCTCTTATTTCAGTTATTACAAATATTGGATTAGACCACACACAATTTCTAGGAAACACACTTGAAGCCATTGCTTTTGAAAAAGCAGGAATTGTTAAACCTAATATTCCTCTTGTTATTGGTGAGTTTACCCCTGAAACAAAAACTGTCTTTTTGTCCAAAGCCAAAGAAAACAATTCCGAAATTTATTTTGCATCCAATTTAATTCAGAAAAACTATATTTCAGATTTAATTGGCGATTATCAGGTTCACAATAAAAAATCAGTTATACAAACCATTGCAATTCTTAACTCTCAAAAAGAATTCAAAATTTCTGATGACCAAATCAAATCTGGGTTATTGAATGTCATAAAAAACACGGGACTCCAAGGAAGATGGCAACAATTGAGCAAATTTCCGAAAATCATTTGTGATACAGCTCATAATAAAAATGGTTTGGAAATTGTTATGAAACAAATTCAAAAAGAAAAATTTGACACTTTACACATGGTTTTGGGTGTAGTAAACGATAAAGATTTGGACGAAATTTTGCCTCTATTTCCAAAAAATTCTATTTATTATTTCTGCAAACCCAATATTCCACGCGGATTAGATGCTAAAATTCTACAACTCAAAGCGGTGAAATTCAACCTGAACGGGGAAGTATATAATTCTGTTTCAGAATCTTATAAGATGGCACTACAAAACGCCACAAATTCTGATTTTATATATATAGGAGGTAGCACTTTTGTAGTTGCAGAAATTTTATAGTTTTTCAATATTTTGCTTGTAAATATAAAAAAGAGGTGTATATTTGCACTCGAAATAGCAATTAATGAATTGCAACCCAAAAGGGCGATTAGCTCAGCTGGTTCAGAGCACCTCGTTTACACCGAGGGGGTCGGGGGTTCGAACCCCTCATCGCCCACAGAAAACTTCAACAGAAATGTTGGAGTTTTTTTTTACCTTTTTTCAACGAAAATCATGTGTCTAGGCGTCAGGTCTAAAATCTTTGGAGTGATAAAAATCAATAGCTTCTAAAAACAATATACATCACCAAATTTAAAAACCCTATAAATCATATAATTTACAGGGTTTTCAATTATAATTTTTGAACTTATTCTAGCTATGTCGATTTTTGAAATCATCAAAAAAAATTAATTTAATCAAATTCTTCTAAACAGCAAACAATATCTGAATTGCGGAAAATAATAAAGTTCAACTGATTTTGTTATTTACTTTCCTGAATGTATTTTAGAATTTCTTTAGAAGCGCTTTCAGCATTGAATCCAAATTTTTGATCCAAAACACTTGCGGGTGCTGAATACCCAAAATGACTCAAACCAATCACTTTTCCGCTATCGCCTATCAATCCTTCCAAGTTTACAGGAAGTCCAGCTGTCAATCCGAAAACTAATTTTCCTTTTGGAATTATGCTTTCTTGATATTTAGCCGATTGTTGTTTGAACAATCCTTCTGAAATAATAGAAGCAACATTCACTTTTAGATTATTCTCCTTTTCTAAAATAGCTGCAGCTTCTATAAGTGTAGAAACCTCTGAACCATTTGCGAATAAAGTAATATCAGGATTCACAACTGATTTCACTAAATAACCTCCTTTTTTAGCTCCAGTAGCTTCTTGATATCTTGAAGTTCCAGCTGGAATGTCTTTAATGTTTTGTCTCGAAAGTATCAAAGCCGTTGGTGTTGTCGTGTTTTTCAAAGCCATATCCCATGCTACAGAAGTTTCTATAGCATCAGCAGGGCGAAGTGCCAATAAACTTTGGTGCCCAGAATGGTTTTTTACTTTTTCCATCAAACGCATTTGCGCTTCTTGCTCGATAGGTTGATGCGTTGGACCATCTTCCCCTACTCTAAAAGAATCGTGAGTCAAGACGTATTTTACTGGCAATTCTTGAATGGCAGCCAAACGAATAGCTGGTTTCATATAATCTGAAAACACAAAGAAAGTTGCTACCACAGGAATAACACCTCCGTGAAGAGCGATTCCGTTAGCAATAGCCGTCATCGTTAATTCAGCAACTCCAGCTTGTAAAAATCCTCCTTTGAAATTATTTTTTTCAAGAATAGAAGATTTTTTCAAGAATCCATCTGTTTTATCACTGTTAGATAAATCCGCAGACGAAACAATCATGTTCTCCACATTTTCTGCCAAATACCCTAAAACTGCTGACGAAGCTTCTCTAGTTGCCACGTTTGCTTTTTGTACTACTTGACTCAAATCTAAATCAGGCAGCACTCCAGATAAAAACATTTCCATTTTTGATGCTAAAGCTGGGTTGGCGGCTTTCCAAGTGGCAATAGTTGCTTTTTTTGCAGCTGCTGTAGCCGTTTTTTTGGCTAAAACTTCTGAGTAATAGGCTTGAACATCAGTGTAAACATCAAAAGAACTTTCGGGATTGGCTCCTAAGTTGATTAAGGTTTTTGTAAAATCAGCTTTGGTGTCTCCAATTGGTTTTCCGTGCAATTCACATTCGCCTTCGTATATATCACCATTAGCAAGAACACATCCTTTCCCCATAATGGTTTTACCAATGATTAAGGTTGGTTTTTCAGTTTCTGCATTAGCATCATCCAACGCTTTTCGGATTTGATCGTGATCGTGACCATCGATATTGATAACTTTCCAACCCCAAGCTTCGTATTTCATTGTAGTATCTTCTGAAGACACTTCATCTGTCATCGAAGAAAGTTGCACATCATTAGAATCATAAAACATAATAAAATTGTTCAATCCTAAATGCCCAGCAATACGACCAACACCTTGAGATATTTCCTCTTGAACGCCACCATCAGTAATGAAACCGTAAATTTTATGTGTAAAAAGACTTTCGAATCTCGCGTCAAGAAATTTGGCAGCGATTGCAGCTCCTACTCCCATAGCGTGACCTTGACCAAGAGGTCCAGAGGTGTTTTCTATTCCTCTGAGTACATCTACTTCAGGGTGTCCTGGGGTTACCGAACCCCATTGTCGGAAATTTTGCAAATCTTTCTTAGTATAATTTCCTAACAAATGATATTGAGCATACATTAAAGCCGACAAATGACCAGCATCCATAAAAAACCGATCTCTGAAAGCCCAGTCCATTTCGGTGGGGTCAAAATTCAAATATTCTGAATAAAGAATGTGTAAGAAATCTGCTCCTCCCATAGCTCCTCCTGGATGTCCTGAATTTGCTTTTTCAACCATTGAAATGGCTAATGCTCTTATATTATCAGCAGCTAAATTGTCAATTGTTTTGTTCATGTTGTTTGTATAGTTAATTGTTTTTTCTAAGTAATTAACCCGTTGGGTGTAATTCAATTTTATGTTTTTTAAAACGCATAGAAACAAAGTTTTTATATGTTTTTTTAAGCTTTTTACTTTTTTAGAGCAAAACTTAGCTATGTGATCCGAGACCAAAGGCCGAACTGGCGAAGCATAACCAAAAATTGGTCTATCTCTGTTTTTTTTCTATGTTTCTATGCGTTAAATTTATAAATTTCTTTAATAATTTGTTGAGAATAAGTGGAATTACCCCCAAGTGGAAAGTAATTGTTTTAATCAAATGCATACAGACAAATAGAATTCATAAAAATCGATACTTTAGTGTGCTTTATCAATTCTAATTTATTAAAATTCAAATCATTCAGAATGAAGTAAATTTATTTTTTTAACGGTGCAAAAGTAAGCAAATTACCCTTCATAAGAAAGTATAAAAAAATAAATAATTTAAAGACAATCAGTATTTACATAAAAATAAACGCCGTTTATTTAAATAAAAAAAGAAGTCAAAAATACTTAACTCATCATTAAATATCCTAGACCCCTTTTTATGTATTCTTGGTTTCCAAAAAGGTAGTATCCATAAAGTGTGTATGTAAAAAAGATTTTAGGGTTTGTGCAAACCCCATCATCTTTTTTACTTAATTTTAAATTTTAGACACACTATGAAAAAAGAAAAATTATTATCCGATAAATTTATGAAGCAATTCAAAACAGGCGAAGACCTTTATGACTTTTTAGCTCAACGGCAAAAGCGAGGAATTGAGAAAATGCTCGAAGGCGAGTTAGATGCCTTTTAAGACTATGATAAGCACGAGAAAACTACTTTAACCAATGCACACAATGGTTTTTCTAACACGAAAATAAAAACCTCATTTGGAGAATCCGAAATTCAGGTTCCTAGAGACCGAGAGGCTACCTTTAACCCTAAACTATTCTCATAAGTCACGAATCCTTTAGTGGGGTTTGTGAAGTTTAACCAAAAGTTTCTGTCTCTACAATACTAAAATTGAAGCAATGAGTAGAAACTATAAATTTTATAATCCAGAGGATTTGTATTTTATAAGTTTTTCAGTTGTGGGCTGGTTGGATGTTTTTACAAGAAATGAATACAAAGACTTATTTTTAGAAAGTTAGCAATTTTGTCAAAAAAGCAAAGGATTAGAAATTCATGCTTGGTGTATTATGAGTAATCATGTGCATTGGTTTTTAGGAGTATCTAAGGTCAAAATCCAGAGTTATTAATTGACAATTTAAAAAGATTTACCAGCCAATCAATTTAAAAAGCATTCAAGAAAATCCAAAAGAGAGCAGAAAAGAATTTTTGCTTGATTTTTAAAAAAAAGAAGCTGAAAAAAGCTCCAATCTAAAGCATTATCAATTTTGGAGACAAGATAATAAACCTATTGAACTATGGAGCAATAAGGTTATCCAACAAAATAGATTATGTACACAATAATCCTGTCGAAGAAAGATTGGTTTATAAACCAGAATTTATGTTTACAGCAGTGCTTTGGATTATTTAGGTCAAAAAGTTCTAGTTGATGATGGGGTAGTTTTTAGAATGTATGGCATTTATTGACGAACCACGCGTAAGGATCTGTGAGGAAAATTAACTAGTCAATATTAGGTATTGATCTAGATTTAAATAACACTAAGCTTATAAATGAAAAAACCCAGCGTTTGCTGGGTTCTTAGTAGCGGGAACAGGACTCGAACCTGTGACCTTCGGGTTATGAGCCCGACGAGCTGCCTACTGCTCTATCCCGCGTTGTTTCGGGTGCAAATATACGACGAATTTTTTCAAATACAAGAAATTATTAGAAAAATATTAGCATTCGAAGTATTGCTCTGATTTTAAAGTATTAATAAAAAATCTATTGCTTTTGATCCCTATAAAATTGTTTGAAAAGAAATAAAAAAACCGTAAAGATAAACTCCACGGTTAAAAAAAATTAAAATTATATTAAAACTAATCTTCTGAAGCTATTGCTGTATTTTTTTCTGAATATATTTTTAAAGCTTGAGCAACACCTTTATTGTTTACCATAATCATATTTAATACATCTAATTTAGCCGTGTCCTTACTAACCAAACCACTAAACTGATTGTATGAAATATTCATTTCTTTCAAATTATTCAGCTTAGTTATAGCATAAGGAATCTGACCATTCATTCTATTATCAAATAAGCTTAATTGCTCTAAACTGTCCATATTGGAAATAGATGTATCCAATTTTCCTGTTATTTTATTACTATTCAAATACAAAACTTTTAAATTTTTCAAACCGTAAAGTGACGATGGAATTTCTCCTTCTATTTCATTATTATACATAGACAATGTTTCTAGATTGCTTAATTTTCCAATTTCGAAAGGAATTGTTCCTGAAAGATTATTCATAAACATTGACAATGTTTTTAACGAACTTAATTTTCCAATTGAAGCTGGAATAGAACCTGATATAGCATTAAAAGATAAATTCAATAAAACTAATGAATTAAAATCTCCAATCGAGGCTGGTAGAGTTCCTACCAAATTGTTTTTTTTCAAATCTATAGCAATCACTTTATCCTCTTGAACTTTAATTCCGTACCAAGAAGAAACCGGAGCTTTCAAATCCCATTTATAAGTCCAATTCGCACCGTTTGTAGCATTATATAATTGAATGAGTGCATTTCTTTCGGCAAAGGTAACTTCTGCTTTCCCCACAATCGAAAACAAAGAAACTAATAAAAGTGTATATAGATTTTTCATGCGATAGATTATTGAATTAATATTGTGCTAATCTCTATCTTATATTATTTAAAAGCAAAAATAATCGACAAAATACACAATATATATAATTTTTACAAAATAAACTTACAAATATAATTACTTAATTAAGTTCTAATCTAGAAATGAGAAAAATTTTTAAAACAAATGATTTTTTTAATTAAATTTGATGCTCAACTTTAAAACTTAATACTATGGAATTTAACTTTTTAGCCATTTTAGTTGCAGCTTTATCCTCTTTTGTAGTAGGATTTATATGGTACAATCCAAAAGTTTTTGGAACAATTTGGATGAATGAAGCGGGATTATCACAAGAACAAATGGAAAAAGGAAATATGTTGAAAATATTTGGTCTTACATTTATTTATTCTATTATGCTTGCATTTATGATGCCTATCTTAGTTATTCATCAAATGGGGCCTTTAGGAATGATTGGCGGACCAGATTTTATCGCTGCTGCTAAACCTTCATACAATGCTTTTTTGGCGGATTATGGCGATGCCTTTCGGACTTTTAAACACGGTGCACTTCATGGTTTCATGTCAGGAGTTTTTCTAGCATTACCTGTAATTTCAATAAATGGTTTATTCGAACAAAAATCCTGGAAATATATGGCTATTCAAGCTGGTTATTGGATTGTAATAATGACTATTATGGGCTCTATAATATGTGGATGGAAATAATTTAACATTTAATTAGAATACTATCGCCTTACATTTGTGGGCGATTTTTTTTATTTGAAAACACCTCTATCCATAAAAATTTATACATCGGTTTCAGATCTACCAGAAAACTGGAATAATTTTGCTATGGAAAACATCTTTCTGAGCAAAGAATACCTTGATGTACTAGAAAAATCAGCTCCATTTAATATGTTTTGTTACCTTATAGGATTGTTTGACAAAGATGAATTGGTTGGAATTTCACTTTCGCAATTTTTAGATTTAACCAAATTAGAATCCTTTGGGGAACGTGATCAATGTGTAAAAAATGCAATTCGAAATACAATTCTGAAAAATTATTGTTCCCACATCCTCATCATCGGAAACAATATGCTTACGGGGCAAAATGCCTTTGTTTTTTCTGATAAAATAGAAAAAGTTGAGATCCTAGAGGGATTAAAAACAGCTTCTGAAAGACTAAAAACAATTTTTAAAAGCCAAGGATTAAAAGTTCATATTACTACTTTTAAAGACTTTCCAGAAGAAGAGTTAAAATCGTTTCATCAAGCTGGATTCAAAGAATATTTTCAATTTTCGGCTCAACCCAATATGATTTTTAATATTCCTAATCAATGGAAATCTGAGCAAGATTACATCGATGGATTGTCAAAAAAATACCGAGATCAATACAAGCGTGCTAGAAAAAAAGCTTTAGGTATAGAAAAAAAGAAAATGGAACTTAATGATATCATAAAACACGAAGAAATCATATATGAGTTGTATTTTCATGTTGCCAAAAATGCCCATTTCAACACATTTTTCTTAGCTAAAAATCATTTCAGAGTTTTTAAAGAAATACTCAAAGACAAGTTTCTGTTTTATGGTTATTTCCTTAATGATAAATTAATTGGATTCAATACCATCATCAAAAATGGAGATGTAATGGACACCTACTTTTTAGGATATAACGACACTATTCAACGAGAAAAAATGCTGTATCTGAATATGCTATATGACATCGTTGCCTATTCTATAAACCAAGGTTTTAATGAAATTATTTTTGCTAGAACTGCACTTGAAATAAAAAGCTCAATTGGTGCAAAACCACAAGAAATGTATGGCTTTGCAAAACATAGCAACCCAATTGCAGATTTAGTATTTGAAAAAGCATATTGCTATTTGGAGCCAAAAGTGGAATGGAAAGAGCGAAATCCTTTCAAATAAATTATAAAGCGTCTATTTCCTCCTGAACAATTTCCCAATCCAAAAGTAGTTGGTCTAAATCAGTTTTTTTCTTATTATAAGCCATAAAAAATGCTGCATCTTCGATATGCTTATCATAATTAGAAGAAAGCATTTTGTCGTCGTTTTGAATGTCTTTTTCTAATTGTTTGATTTGACTTTCAATTTTACTCAAACGATTCTGCAAAGCTTTTGCTTTTTTCTGCTCTTCATAAGAAACTGATTTTTTTTCTGCATTTTTAGAAAGCCCTCCCTTTGAGAGGGCTGGCTGGGCTTCCACTTCTCGCATGTTTTCGAGGTTGCGCTGCTCTAAAAAATAATTAATATCACCCAAATACTCTTTTATTTTTTGGTCTTTAAATTCATAAACAATATTAGACATTCCCTGAAGAAAATCCCTGTCGTGAGAAACCAAAAGCAGTGTTCCTTCATATTTTTGCAGGGCAGCTTTCAACACATTTTTGGATTTAATGTCCAAGTGATTCGTAGGCTCGTCCATTACTAAAACATTGATAGGCTGCAAAAGCAATTTACAAAGCGCCAAACGATTCCTTTCGCCACCAGAAAGAACTTTAACCTTTTTTTCAACTTCATCACCACGAAACAAAAAGGAACCAAGCATATCTCTAACTTTCGAACGATTTGTATCGGTTGCGGCATCTTCCATTGTCCGCAATAAGGTAATTTCTCCATCCAAATATTCTGCTTGGTTTTGAGCGAAATAGCCCAATTGAACGTTATGTCCCAATTTGATTTTTCCTTCAAATTCAAACTCGTTGACAATAGCCTTCATAAACGTCGATTTTCCTTGTCCATTTTGTCCAACAAAGGCAATCTTGCTGCCGCGTTCCACCAAAAGTGAAATGTCCTTCAAAATTACTTTTTCGCCGTATTTTTTGGTTACATTTTCAGCTTCAATTACCACTTTCCCGGGTTCTTTTGAAACTGGAAAAGAAATATTCATCACCGAATTATCATCTTCATCGACTTCGATACGTTCTACTTTGTCTAATTTCTTGATGAGCGATTGTGCCATTGAAGCTTTGGAAGCTTTGGCACGGAATTTTTCAATTAATCGCTCAGTCTCCTCAATTTTTTTGGCTTGATTTTTTTGTGTGGCCAATTGTTTTTCCCGGATTTCATGCCTTAATTCCAAATATTCAGAATAAGGTTTATTGAAATCATAAGCTTTTCCGAGAGAAATTTCAATAGTTCTATTGGTTACATTATCCAAAAACATTTTATCGTGCGAAACAATGACAACTACGCCAGGATAATTTCGCAAAAATCCTTCCAACCAAATGATACTTTCGATATCCAAGTGATTCGTGGGCTCATCCAAAAGCAATACATCATTGGCTTGCAATAACAGTTTGGCCAATTCGATACGCATTCTCCAACCTCCCGAAAAAGTATCCGTTTGATCGTTGAAAACTTCTCTTTTGAAACCCAAACCCAACAGAATTTTCTCAGTATCACCAATATAATTATATCCTCCTAATAATTCGAAACGATGGGTATAATTGGATAAATCTTCAATGATTTGGCTGTATTCTTCACTTTCATAATCGGTTCGAGTAACCAATTGATGATTGATTTCTGCTAGTTTTTTTTCTACAATTTTGATATCGGTAAACGCTTCGTAGGCTTCTTCGAGTACCGTTCTACCTTGTTCAAAGTCGATATCTTGACGCAAGAAACCCATTCGAACCTCTTTTTCTTGAGAAATCACTCCAGAATCTGGTGCAAAATCTTTGGCCAAGATTTTAAGCATGGTAGATTTTCCGGCTCCGTTTTTCCCTACAAGACCCACTCGGTCTCCAGCCCCCAATCGAAAGGTTACTTCTTCAAATAAATAAGTTCCTCCAAAAGAAACGGACAAATTGTGAATGTTAAGCATGTTTTTGTGACTAATGTTACATTAAGAAAAGTACAAAATCGTATCTTCGCTGACCCGATGTTATAAGATCAATCGGACTGAAATTAATTTTTTTGCAAATGTTAAAAAAAGGATCCAAACTAAATAGTATTTTAACAGGAAGTTGTCCAAGATGTCAGAATGAAAGTATGTATTTGGACAAAAATCCGTTACATTTTTCTAAAATTCTCAAAATGAATGAAAATTGCAGCCATTGTGGGCTCAAATATCAAATTGAGCCTTCGTTTTTTTATGGTGCAATGTATGTAAGTTATGGCTTAAATGTAGCTTTGAGTATAGCCGTTTTTGTAATTTCGTTCTTATTTTTAAGTTTAAATTTAAAAACTACTTTTATCTCAATATTAGTTGCCAATATAGTTTTATACCCTTTTGTTTTGAGGTGGTCAAGAAATATTTACATTAACTTTTTTGTGTCTTTTGATGAGAAGTTTAAAAAATAATTTTGTTTTTGTTAGGAGCTATTTACTTCTTCAGTTCGCTACGCTCGTGTCCTGCTGTTCGCTATATCTTTTCTTGCCTAAAGGAGGCAAGAAAAGGATGTCGCTACCATCAGGGCTAGGGCATTTACCTTCTAAAAATATCCCTAAACTGATACAACAATCGTTCTATAAATCGTAAATCTTCGGTTACAATATCGGCAGTACCTGACATTTCTTGCTGAAAAGTAATTTGTTTTTTATAGGAAGTTTCCAGTCCTTGAGGCAACGTAACATTAATCAATAAATTACCATCTTTATCGGGGGTTAATGAAATAGCATTGATTTTTCCTTTAATCATTCCGAATTCACGATCCGGATAATTGGCTAATCTAATATTAACGGTTTGTCCCATTTTTATTTTTCCCGAATTTTGTGCGGGAGCTTTTAGTTTGCCAATGTAACCGTTTTCGTTTTTTGGAATTATAGCAAATACATTGTCGCCAGCATTTACGGTTTGGTTGGCTGCCCAAAGTTGAAGGAAACTCAGTTTTCCGTCCATTGAGGAACGCAAAACATAGTTCAACTCCCAATCTTTGATTGCTTTTTTCAGTCCATAAAAGGCTTGAATGACATTGCGTTCCAGATTTACATTTGCAGTATTTTCATTAATTTGAGTGGTTTTACTGTTTCTGTTTAACTCGTTTAGGGATGATTTTAATTGTGAAATGGTACTCAAAAAACTTTTATAATTCTTTTGCGATTGCAAATAAATCAAGCGCTGTTTCTCCATTTCCTGAGCTGCAATAATTCCCTTTTTGAACAAAGTTTCATAGCGATCTAAATCACTTTTTTGTAAAACCAATTCGTTTTGATTGAGGCGCTTTTGAGATTCCAGCAAACTCAATCGTTCTTTCAATTGAATGGCTTCATAGCTTTGAGCCGAGCCTTCTACTTTGTAAGGTTGCAGTTTTGAGTTCAATTCATCGGCGATGCTTTCTTTTTGAAAGACAGCAAAAAAGCTTTCAATTTCGCCCAATTGAGCCGTTTTTAATTGCTCAAACGGAAATTTATTTTGGTCAATATTGATGGTATCAACAATACTTTTCAATAAAAAAACATCTTTGTAATTGGCTGCATTTTCGATAACTGCCAAAGGCATGTTTTTAGTAACATTCATTCTATCTTTCACTAAAATAGCTTCCAATTTTCCAGAAGTTCTCACAATTAATTTTTCAGGGGGGATATTAGTGGTAATCACGATTTGGGTTGTGATAATGTCGGGGTATTTAACCATCCACGAAACAAAAAACAAGGATAATAAAATAAACAAAATCACAACCGATCCCCAGCGAATCATCCAATGGGGCACTCGTGTTAGGATTTCTTGTACTTCTTCGCTTCTTAATTCTATTTCGTTATTTTTAGGCATTTGTTTTGATTTTTATTTAAAATAAATTAATTTTGGTTAAAATTTGATTTATTATGGCAACTGCAACAATTTCTGAGATTCATTTGTTTAACGCTTTAAAACTAAAACTTGGCGAAAAAGAAGCCGAAGAATTGGTAACGTTTGTAAAACAAAAAGTTGAGAATGAAATAGATGACAAGGCTTCTAAATTTTCTACTAAAGATGATATTTCAAAACTAGAAACTAAATTAGCAGAAGCCAAAGTTGATATTATTAAATGGGTTTTTAGTTTTTTTGTTGCAATAGCATTAATGATTATTGGTCTATATCTAAAAAATTAAGAACCCAACTGCAGTTGATTCCGCACCAATTCATAATAACTTCCCTTCAATTTCACCAATTCCTGATGATTGCCAATTTCAACAATCTTCCCTTTTTCCAACACCACAATTTGGTCTGCATTCATCACCGTGCTTAACCTGTGGGCGATAACCACAACGGTTTTGTTTTTAAAGAAAATATCCAGTTTTTGCATGATTTCCTTTTCATTATTGGCATCCAGCGAACTTGTTGCTTCGTCAAAAAATAACATTTCAGGATTTTTATAAACCGCACGGGCAATCAACAAACGTTGTTTTTGACCTGTACTCATCCCAACGCCTTCCATTCCTATTTTTGTATTGAACCCGAGAGGATAATCTTGTATAAAATCCTTGATATTCGCCACATCAGCAGCATAAATCAATCGTTCTTTATCTATTATATCAACACCAATAGCAATATTATTGGCAATCGAATCATTAAAAATATATCCCTCCTGCATCACAGTTCCCACGTGGTACCGCCAGGTTTTTTGAGCAATGAACCCAAGTCCAATCCCCACCCCAGCCCTCTCCAAAGGGTAGGGAGTAGCTGCAGAAGTGTTTTTGATACTTTTGTCTGTATTGGTTTCCCCTCCATTGGAGGGGTGCCCAACGGGCGGGGTGGATTTTTGATTTGAAACAAGACTTATAGTACCACTATTCGGCTCATAAAATTTTAGCAACAATTTCATCAAAGTGGTTTTTCCACTGCCGCTTGTTCCTACAATTGCCGTAACTTTATTGGCTGGGATGGTCAAGTTCAAATTTTCCAACACCATTACATCCGAGCCAATGTAGCGAAAACTCAAATCATTTATGACAATATCGGCATCTTTGGGAATATCGTGGGTTTGTGTTTCCTCTTGCTGGCTTTCGTCTTCTTTTTCGTGTATCTCGGATAATCGGGCTAAGGATATTTTGGCGTCTTGCGCTTCCCGAATAAAGTTAATCAATTTCAAAATAGGACCATTCAAACTGCCTACAATACTGCTAATTGCCAACATCATTCCCAAAGTAATTTGCCCATCAATAACTAATTTTGCCGACAAGAAAATGATGATAATGTTTTTAAGTTCGTTGATGAAATTGGAACCAATATTTTGGGTTTGTTCCAATACCAAACCTTTCATAGAAACTTTGAACAATCGTGCCTGCACAAATTCCCAACCCCAACGTTTCTGTTTCTCGGCATTGTGGAGTTTTATTTCCTGCATACCATTGATGAGTTCTATGACTTTGCTTTGTTCTTGGCTGACTTCCGAAAAACGTTTGTAATCTAATTTTTCTCTGCGTTTCAAGAATAGAATTACCCACAAAAAATAGAAGAAACTCCCAATAAAAAACACAGCGAAAATTTTCAAATTATAATACGCCAAAACGCCTCCCATGATGAACATATTGATTAGAGAGAACAAAACACTCAATGAGGAAGTAGTTAATATTCGCTCTATGCGATGATGATCATTGATGCGTTGCATAATATCGCCTGTCATCCTGACATCGAAAAACGAAATGGGCAGGTTCATTAATTTGATAAAAAAGTCTGAAATTAGCGAAATATTAATGCGAGTGGAAAGGTGCAATAAAATCCAACTTCTTATCAGTTCCAGAATTGTTTTGCCTACAAAAAGAAACAATTGAGCAAACAAAATCAAATAGATGAAATGAATGTTTTGATTTTGAATACCAACATCTACAATGCTTTGGGTAAGGAATGGAAAAATAAGTTCCAGTAAACTTCCTGCCAAAAGCCCAATAATTAGTTGGATTACAAACGATTTATAAGGTAAAATATAAGCCCCCAACCCCCAAAGGGGGCTAAATGTAGATTCTTTCTCTAATTCCCCTCCTTTGGAGGGGTGCCCAACGAGCGGGGTGGTTTCTTGATAAAATTTTGGTGTTGGTTCTAATAGTAAGGCAATGCCTTCCTCGGTGGTTTCGTTGGCATTATTGCCAATCCAGAATTTTAGAAATTCTTCTTGGTTGTAGTTGATTAA
>JACCDI010348854.1_pt1 | contig 18470 bp, 21 predicted proteins | sample 7442791 | NCBI WGS metagenome assembly JACCDI01 (sample SAMN15323434, study PRJNA562643) | freshwater metagenome | isolation source: river surface water | place: USA:Blue River Watershed | collected 2017-08-15
AAAGCATCAAATATTGATTTAAAATTCAGCCCGTGCCGCTTTAGCTCAGTTGGTAGAGCACTCGCCTTGTAAGCGATAGGTCGTCAGTTCGAATCCGACAAGCGGCACCATTTTTTGATTCAGCTTTTTTTTATCAGACGGATAAAGTCAAAGTTAAATTAAAAGTTAAATTAATCATTTAAGTCCAAGTCATCAAACCAGCCTCTAGGTTGGTTTTTTTTCGTCTGTGCAATGCAGCCGAAAACAAAGCTTGCGCATCAGTTTTGCAAAATCTTGAGGCGAATTTTGTCCACTGCATGACCGTGGCTCTTGAGATGCGCTTGAAGGGCTGGCAGCATTTGACGCAATTTGGCTGCCGCCGCATTGGAGTTCACCAACAAGCACCATTCTGTGCCTTCAATGGGGCCAGCTTGAATGGCATTTCTGAGAGGTGCAGGAATGAGGGTGTGCAGGGTTTTCAGTCGAAGACTGGACTCCCGCGTGAGCTCGGTCAGGCGTGCCAAACTGGGCGACTCCTGCGCTGCTTCCATAAGCGTCACTGCTTGATTGATTTTTGCCATGTCGCCATTATGCGAGAGCCCCGAACGAATGGGGGAAATTGATCGAAACTTGCGTCTGGCAGCAGTTAAAATGACGCGTTAACCTGCGTTCTTTGCGCGGGTACTTTTGAATCCACTTTAAGACAGGATTTTCGAGGAAGTTTTTGCTCTCTGGGCAAGTCCTAACTCGTAGCACCATGGCGATCAATTTTCTGACCAAAATCTTCGGCAGTCGCAATGACCGCTTAATCAAGCAGTACCGCAAAACAGTGGTGCAAATCAATTCGCTTGAAGCCGAATACGAAGCACTGAACGACGAACAACTGCGCGCAAAAACGGATGAATTTCGTCAACGCGTTGCGCAAGGCGAATCTTTAGACCAAATTTTGCCCGAAGCTTTTGCAGTGGTGCGAGAGGGCTCCAAGCGTGCCATGAAGATGCGTCACTTCGATGTGCAAATGCTAGGCGGTATTTCTTTGCACAACGGCAAAATTTCTGAAATGCGCACCGGCGAGGGCAAGACCCTCACTGCCACATTGGCGGTCTACCTCAATGCATTGGCCAACAAAGGTGTGCACGTGGTCACGGTCAACGATTATTTGGCCAGCCGCGATGCACAGTGGATGGGCAAGCTCTACAACTTCTTGGGCATGAGCGTGGGCATTAACTTGCCACAACTGTCGCGCGAAGAAAAACAAGCCGCCTACAACTCAGACATCACGTACGGTACCAACAACGAATTTGGTTTTGACTATTTGCGTGACAACATGGTGTACGAGGCCAAAGACCGCGTGCAGCGTGGCCTCAACTTTGCCATCGTTGACGAAGTCGACTCCATCTTGATTGACGAGGCGCGCACACCGCTCATCATCAGTGGGCAAGCTGATGACCATACGGCGCAATACCAAGCCATGAACCAAGTGGTGCCCTTGTTGACACGTCAAGAAGGCGAAGCCGATCCGCGCACTGGTGAAGGCATCACCAAGCCGGGCGACTTCACGGTCGATGAAAAATCAAATCAGGTTTTCTTGACCGAGCAAGGTCACGAAAATGCAGAGCGTATTTTGGCCAGTGCGGGCCTCATTCCAGAAGGCGCTAGCCTTTACGATCCCGCCAACATTGCGCTCATGCATCACCTCACTGCCGCATTGCGCGCGCAGCACATTTACCACCGCGACCAACACTATGTGGTGCAAGAAGGTGAGGTGGTCATCGTCGATGAATTCACAGGCCGTCTTATGACAGGCCGTCGCTGGAGCGATGGTTTGCACCAAGCGGTAGAAGCCAAGGAAGGCGTGGCCATTCAGGCCGAAAACCAAACCATGGCGTCCATCACCTTCCAAAACTATTTCCGTTTGTACGGTAAGTTGGGTGGTATGACGGGCACTGCCGATACCGAAGCCTTCGAGTTCCAAGAGATTTATGGTTTGGAAACAGTGGTCATTCCGCCCAACCGCGTGAGCCGCCGTGAAGACCAACTCGATCGTGTTTACAAATCAAGTCCCGAAAAATACAACGCGGCCATTGCAGACATTCGTGAATGTCATGAGCGCGGTCAACCAGTGTTGGTGGGCACCACGTCCATTGAAAATTCAGAACTTATTTCTGAAATGCTGACAAAGGCCAAGTTGCCCCATCAAGTGCTGAATGCCAAGCAACATGCGCGTGAAGCCGACATCGTGGCGCAAGCAGGTCGCCCTGGCATGATCACCATTGCCACCAACATGGCCGGCCGCGGTACCGACATTGTGTTGGGTGGCAATGTTGAAAAAGACATTCAAGCCGTTGAGGCCGATGAGAGTTTGAGCGACGCAGCGCGACAAGAGAAAGTGGCTGCTTTGCGCACCGAATGGCTTGCCGTGCACGAGCAGGTCAAGGCATTGGGTGGCTTGCGCATCATTGCCACAGAGCGCCATGAATCTCGCCGCATCGACAATCAACTGCGCGGCCGTTCTGGCCGTCAAGGCGATCCTGGTTCTTCACGTTTCTATTTGAGCCTTGACGATCCGCTCATGCGTATTTTTGCGGGCGATCGTGTGCGCGCCATCATGGACCGCCTCAAAATGCCAGAAGGCGAGGCCATTGAAGCCGGCATGGTGACCCGCAGCATTGAAAGCGCGCAGCGTAAAGTTGAAGCGCGCAACTTTGATATACGCAAGCAATTGTTGGAATACGACGATGTGTCCAACGATCAGCGCAAGGTTATTTACCAACAGCGCAACGACATTTTGGACGCCACCGAAATGGATGGCCAAATTCAAGCTTTGCGCGAGGGCAGTTTTACCGATCTGGTTCGCCAATACGTGCCTGAAGAGTCGGTCGAAGAGCAGTGGGACTTGAAAGCGTTGGAGCGCGTCCTGAAAGACGAGTGGCAAATTGAATTGCCATTGCGCGAGACGGTAGCTGCCGCTTCGGCCATCACTGACGAAGAAATTCTCGAAAAGGTTTTGACGGCTGCCAACGATGCCTTCAAGGTCAAACTCGAAGCCGTGGGTGTTGAAAACTTTGTGCCGTTTGAGCGCGTCGTATTGCTGCAAAGTATCGACACGCATTGGCGCGAGCACCTCAGCGCTTTGGATTATTTGCGCCAAGGTATTCACTTGCGTGGTTATGCCCAAAAGCAGCCCAAGCAAGAATACAAACGTGAAGCCTTTGAGTTGTTTGGCCAATTGCTCGATTCAGTCAAAAACGAAGTGACGCGCGTTTTGATGAATGTCAAAATTGAATCGACACAGCAAATTGAAGAAGCCGCACAAGTCTTGGAAGAGCGCGCTGAAAACATCAGCAACGTCACTTACACAGCGCCCGATGAGCAAGGTCAAGCGCAGCAAACGCAAGAGCCTCAGTCGCAATTCCAAAGCAGCTTGATGGCGCCCGTTGGACGCAACGAACCTTGCCCTTGCGGCAGTGGTAAAAAATACAAGTTCTGCCACGGCAAGTTGGCATAAGAGGTTTCTATGACGGTCAATCTTCAAGCGCCCAATCCCGCCAACATTTTGCCGGTGCCCGGCGTACGACTAGGCATCGCCGAAGCAGGTGTTCGCAAAGTTGGCCGCAAAGATTTAACCGTTATATTGTTGGACGAAGGCTCAGCCGTTGCGGGTGTGTTCACCCAAAACAGATATTGCGCAGCACCTGTGCAAGTGTGCAGAGCGCATTTGTCGAGCATTCAAGCTGCCAATGCAGACACCCACATTCGGGCCTTGGTCATCAACACAGGCAACGCCAATGCAGGAACTGGCGCCAAAGGCTTGGCCGATGCACGCGCCACAACCGAGGCATTGGCGGCTTTGCTCCAACTCAAGCCACAACAAGTCTTGCCATTTTCGACGGGCGTCATCATGGAAAACTTGCCTGTCGATCGCATCGTGGCTGGCATGCCAGCTGCCATTGCCGATGCACAAGCAGCGCACTGGGCCAAGGCCGCAGAAGGCATCATGACCACCGACACCGTGCCCAAAGCCTTCAGTGCACAAGTGGTGTTGTCTGGCCAAACCGTCACCATCACAGGCATCAGCAAAGGCGCTGGCATGATTCGTCCCAACATGGCCACCATGTTGGGTTTCTTGGCCACAGATGCCAACATCGATCAGGCCTTGTTGCCAGCATTGGCCACCGATTTGGCCAACTCGTCTTTCAATCGCATCACCATTGATGGTGACACTTCCACCAACGATTCTTTCGTGGTGATGGCCACCCGCAAAGCCACTCATCCGCTCATTGGCAATTGGGACTCAGCCGATGGCAAAGCTTTGCGCGCAGCCATGATGTCTGTGGCACAACAATTGGCGCATGCCATTGTGCGAGACGGCGAAGGCGCCACCAAGTTCATCACCATTCGCGTCGATGGTGGCAAGACTTCTGAAGAATGTCGTTTGGCCGCCTACGCCATTGCCCATTCGCCTTTGGTCAAAACAGCATTCTTTGCCAGCGATCCCAACTTGGGCCGTATTTTGGCAGCGGTGGGTTACGCTGGTATTCACCATCTAGATCAAGATCTCATTGCCATGCACCTTGACGATGTGTGCGTGGTTCAAAACGGTGGTCGCAATCCGGCCTACCAAGAGTCCGATGGCCAGCGTGTCATGAAGCAAAGTGAAATTACCATTCGCATTGATTTGGGCCGCGGCACAGCCACCGACACCGTTTGGACTTGCGACCTGAGCCACGACTACGTGTCTATCAACGCAGATTACCGCTCATGAGTCAGTCAATATGACTCAGCCAATATGACTCAGCAAATTGAAAAACTCTTAGAGCGTGCCGTGCTCATGTTGGAGCGCTTGGAGCGTGTATTGCCCCAGCCTTTAAGCCAACCCGATTGGCATGAAGCCATTGCATGGCGTTATCGCAAACGGGCTTCTGGTCATGGTGTGTTGGAGGCTGTTCGACATGTGTCCGACATGGGCCTTCAAGATTTGCAAGAAATTGATGGCCAAAAAGAAAAGCTCAAACAAAACACTTTGCAATTTGTTCAAGGCTTGCCTGCCAACAATGTGTTGCTGACTGGTTCGCGCGGTACCGGAAAATCTTCTCTCATTAAGGCCTGCCTGAATGCCTACGCTTCACAAGGCTTGCGCCTGATAGAAGTTGACAAAGAAGACTTGACCGACTTGCCCGACATCGTCGATGTGGTGGCCGGTCGTCCCGAAAAATTCATCATCTTTTGCGATGACTTGAGCTTTGAGGATGGCGAAGGTGGCTACAAAGCTTTGAAGTCCATTCTCGATGGCTCTGTTGCGGCTTCAACACCCAATGTGTTGATTTATGCCACCAGCAATCGCCGTCATCTGCTACGAGAACACATGAAGGACAACTTCACCTACACGCACACCGAAGACGGTGAAGTGCATCCTGGTGAAGTCATTGAAGAAAAAATTTCTTTGTCTGAACGATTTGGTTTGTGGATCAGTTTTTATCCATTCTCGCAAGACGAATACCTCAGCATCGTGGCGCAGTGGCTTCGGTCTTTGGGTGCCAATGAGGCTGTCATTCAGGCTTCAGGCCCAGAGGCTTTAATTTGGTCACTTGAGCGTGGATCGCGCAGTGGCCGAGTGGCCTACCAATTTGCGCGCGACTATGTGGGCCGCATGGGACAAGGCGCAAGCACACAGCGTTCACTATGAGCGACACAACTGCGTCCACCCTGTTGGTGGCCGACGGCCATCTTCAGCGTGAAGGTGGACAAGATCGCAAAACAATTGATGTGGCGGTGGGCATCTTGATCAATGCTCAAAACCAGTTCTTGCTAACCTCCAGACCGCCAGGCAAGGTTTATGAAGGCTACTGGGAATTTCCGGGTGGCAAACTCGAAGCCCACGAAACTGTGGCGCAAGCCTTGGCGCGTGAACTCGAAGAAGAGCTTGGTTTGCAAATTGAAGACGTTCAACTTTGGCGACAACAGTTGGTGGACTATCCCCATGCCTTGGTTCGTTTGAATTTTTGCAAAGTCAGCCGTTGGCAGGGCACGCTAGAAATGCGCGAAGGACAAAACCATGCTTGGCAAAGCTTGCCGGTGGCAGTGGTGCCTGTTTTGCCTGGCACGGTGCCTGTACTGACTTGGTTGGCTGAAGAGCAAGGCTTTGTGGGCCAGACGCACGCTATTGCAATTTAGGATCGCCGAAATTCTCTTGGTCGGGCGGCGTTTCTTCTGGCACCCTGAAACTTTCGTTGGCCCACGCGCCTAAATCAATGCCTTTGCATCGCGCACTGCAAAAAGGGCGATAGACGTTTTGAGGGCTGTACAAGCTGGGGCCAGCGCAGGTGGGGCACTTCACTTGTTTGGGCTTGACCAAGGGCTCGTTCATCTCTCACTTCACCTTAGGCGCAAAGTGTCATCTCAAAAGGTGTGTCGTCTTTGCTGGCAATGAGTTTGCCATCAGGCTGTTGTTGCATGAGGCGAATGACCACCAACAAACGGTTGCAACTGATCTCGGGCGTGAGGTTCAAACTGTCGTCCATGCGCAAACGCAGCAACTGAAAGTTGCGACCTTGCGGTAAATTTTGTTGCAGCTGGCCACCTGTGGCCATGACTTTTTGGGTACTTCCCGATTCACGCATCATTTTGAGCATGAGCTGTATGGCACTGGCCAATGGCCCAAAGTGTTGTGACCACTCGTACAAATTGGCTTGTCTGGCTGCAGGCTCGTGGTGTTGCCACGCATGATAGGCCGGCAGGTCAAACTCACAGGTGCCGCCTGGGATGGCAGTGCGGCTTTTGATGCTGTTTAAAAAGTCGCTTTCACCCAAGGCGCTGCCCATCTTGCCCACCATGGTGTTGAGCGATTCAAAGCGTTGGTCCAATTGCTCAATGATTAAATCGAGGGCTTTTTCGGAGATGGAAGGATTGCCCCGATAGCTGTTGAGCATTTGCTTGTGACGCTCAATGTCTTTCAGAATTTCTGATTTGAGCTCGGAGCGCGACGCCACCTCCATGATTTCAAAGATGGTGGTGAGGGCGTAATGGTGGTCTAGGGCATCGGATCGCTGGCTGAGTTTGTTGAACCGCGCAAACAAATGCTGCAGGCGCAAATAGGTCCGAATGCGTTCGTTGAGGGGGTATTCGTAAAGTATCACGCTGTGTCTTTCAGTGACAAGATCATAGCCCGAAGCTGGTCCACATTTCATGCACTTTGGCTTGGAGTTGCGTCAAATCGATGCCCTCATTGAAAATGACCAGGTCGGCGCAGGCCAAGCGCTGTTCTCGGGTGGCTTGCTGCGCCATGATGCGCTCAATTTCAGGGCGGCTGAGTTGGCTTCGTGCCACGACCCTTTGAATTTGAGTTTCAGGCAGGCAGTCGACCACACAAATTTTGTCCAATTGGGGCCGCCAGCGCGCAATGCCTTCCACCAACAAAGGCACATCAAAGACCAAACAAGTTTTGCCAAGCTCGACGGCCATTTGGGCTTGCTCTTGAAGCACCAAACTAACCAAGGGATGCAGGATGCTTTCTAGCTGGCGTTTGCTGTCGGGGTTGGAAAAAACCAAGTTGCGCATGGCATCGCGGTTGAGCGCGCCTTCGGGGGTGATCATGGTTTCGCCAAAAGTGGCCAGTATGGCGGGGATGGCCCGGCCACCCACTTGGGTGAGCGATCTGGAGATGGCGTCGGCGTCTAGGATGGCCGCACCAGCGTCGGCCAAGAAGCCTGCAACGGTACTTTTACCGCTGCCAATGCCACCCGTTAGGCCAAGTCGAAGAGGCTTCTGCGTCAAGGGCTTAGGCTCCCATGGAAATTCCTAAAAAGAAACATGCAAATCCAGACAGGGCTAAAAATGGACCAAAAGGGAAGTGTCCATTGTGACCCAGTTGCCCCCTGAATTTTTGGACAAGCCCAAAAATCAGTCCAGAAATAGATGCCAACAAAATGAGAGGCAGCAAGCTCCAGACACCTACCCAAGCCCCCAAGCCTGCCAGAAGCTTAAGATCGCCTTGGCCCATGCCCTCTTTACCGGCCAGCTTTTCAAATCCCCAACTGACCAGCCACAAAAGGCCATACCCCAAAACTGCGCCGCCCAGAGATTGCATAAGGGGCGTGTGAGTTAAAGACAGTGCGCTTCCAATGAGACCAGTCCACAGAAGTGCTTGAGTCAGGATGTCTGGCAGCAGAAAAGTTTCGGCATCAATCCAAGCCAAGGCAAGCAAAGTGGCACAGAAAAAACACGCCATCAGGGCTTGGAAGGTGAATCCAAATTGCTGAAGACACATGACAAACAAGCCTGCGGTGATGACCTCAACGGCGGGGTAACGCAGTGAAATGCTTTTAGAGCAGTGACGGCACCGACCCTTAGAAATGACAAATGAAATGAGAGGGATGAGCTCGTACCAATGCAGCACATGATGGCAATGGGGGCAGTGCGAACGAGGCCAAACCAAATTGAAGACGTCAGTTGGCTTCTCCTCCGACTGCACAATCATGATGGGCAGTCGATGAATGAGCACATTGATAAAGCTGCCCACAATGAGCCCCAACACGGCAAACAAAACGAGGGCTTCTAAGTTGAGTAGGAACATTAAAAAACCTGCCCTAAATTGAAAATAGGCAAATACAAGGCCACCAAAATGCCACCGATGAGTGTGCCCAACATGACCATCAGGATGGGCTCGAGCAAAGTCGATAAATTTGAAAGGCCGTGGTTCACATCGGATTCCATGAGTTGGGCGGCGCGAAGCAGCATGTGGTCGAGTGATCCTGTTTCTTCACCAATGGCACACATTTGAGCCAGCATGGGAGAAAACAAACCCGATTTTGACATGGCCTTGTTTAAACTGTTGCCTTCTTGAAGTTGTTTGGCCAAAACAGGCGTAAAGGCTTGGATGCTGGGAGATTGGGCGGCGCCGCCTGCAGGATACACCGCATCGGCCAAAGGCATTCCAGCCTCTAGCAAAGCGGACAAACTGTAGGCCCACCGAACATTGACCGCGGCTTGGCAAAGGGGTCCTAAAACAGGTAGCGACCATACTTGCTGCTCGCATACTTTTTGAAGGCCCTCTGACTTTGCGTGCCATTGCTGCAATAACAAGCCAGAAGCAAACAGAGCCAGGCAAATGAACCCCGCCCATTGGGACATGAATTGGCTGAGGCTGACCAAGCATTGCGTGGCCCAAGGCAGAGTGGCTCCCATGCTTTTGAACACTTCTTCAAAAATAGGAATGACCCAAAGCATGATGACACTGATGACCACTAGAGAGACCAACAAGATACTGCTTGGATAAATGATGGCATTCTTGAGTTTGGCTTTGAGAAGTGCTTGTGCTTCTAAAGTGTTGGCCAAGCGGCTTAGAGTGGTTTCTAAAATGCCAGCACTTTCGCCAGCGTGCAATAAATTGCAATACAGCGGACTGAACACCTTGGGGTGTTTTTGAAAAGCTTGGTGAAGTGATTGACCCGCTAGTACATCAGATCGAAGGCTTTGCAAAGTAGACCCAAAATTCTTTCGAGTTGTGCGCGAACCCACTGCGCTTTGACTTAACAGATCGAAGGCTTGCGACAAAGGAATGCCAGCACCCATGAGAGCAGACCATTGGCGCGTAAACACATTGAGTGTTTTGGGTGGAATTCGTTTTGAGGAGATCGGACCAAGGCTTGGGGCATTGCGCCTGGCCAATGCACGGCGCAGTGCGACATCGTTAGAGGACAAGGCAGGGGTGGTCATGATTGTTAAGAATTGAAGCAGCTGTGTTCAATGCGTGGTGTGCGCTAATACTTCCGAGATGGATGTGACCCCCAAAGCGGCTTGCAACAAGCCGGCATGCCTGAGCGACAGGATGCCTTCTTTTTCTGCTTGTGCAGTTAAGACGCCGCGACCGGCATCTTGCAAAATTAAATTTTGAAGGGCGGGTGTGATGGGCATCAATTGAAAAATGCCAATGCGACCCCAATAGCCTTTGTGACATTGGGCGCAACCCTGTGCCGAGAAAAATTGCGGTGCTTGGGGGGTATCGACAGAGGATGTTTGCCAACCTAAATTTTTGAGCAAGCTGCTTGAAACAAGGGCCGGCACTTTGCAATGACGGCACAAGCGGCGAACCAAGCGTTGTGCAGAAATGAGGCTGATGCTAGAGGCTAAGTTGTAGGTGGCCACGCCCATGTTGCGCAGCCTAACCAAGGCGCTGGGCGCGTCTTGTGTGTGCAAGGTGGACAATACCAAGTGACCTGTTTGTGAAGCTTTGATGGCCATGTCGGCAGTTTCGTGATCGCGAATTTCGCCCACCATGAGCACATCGGGATCTTGTCTTAAAAAGGCGCGCAGGGTGGTGGCAAAGTTGAGGCCAATTTTTTCTTTCACATTGACCTGATTGATGCCAGGCAATTGAATTTCAGAGGGGTCTTCAACCGAGGCAATGTTGATTTCGGTTTTGTTCAGCAGATGAAGACAGGCGTACAAAGACTGCGATTTGCCTGAACCAGTGGGCCCTGTGACCAAAATCATGCCATGTGGCTTTTCAAGCGATTCACGAAGTAGGCTTTGAGCCGAAGCGGGATAACCCAAGCGATCGAGGTTGAGTTTTTCGAGATCATTGGACAAGATGCGAACAACCAGTTTTTCACCAAACAAGGTGGGCAGGGTGCTGATGCGAAGGTGAAGTTTCTGCGCATTGTGAAGGCCGATGCTCATGCGGCCATCTTGCGGTAATCTTTTTTCGGCAATGTCTAAATGGGCCAGTACTTTGATGCGCGAAGCAATGTGTTCCCGAAATTCAAAAGGTGGTGGTGTAATTTCTTGAAGCACACCATCGATGCGCAATCGGACTCTGTAGAAATTCTCAAAGGGTTCAAAGTGAATGTCTGAAGCGCGTAACTGATGAGCGCTTTCAAAAGTTTGTTGCAAGTAATGAACTGCAGGTGCTTCTGAGTGAACAGGTCGAAGGCCAGAAGAGGGTGAGTCCATTGTTGCGCCAAATGTTGGAAGAAAGGACTTCCATCATGAACTTGAAAGACGCAAATAAACACACTCAAATTAAATGCAAGTACTTGTGAGCGTCATTCAAATTCAAGCGCCAATTTGACTTGACACTGCCAACTGGCCAGCAACAAAACAAGTATCAAAGCAAGACTTTCAAGTATTGGCCCCGACAATGTTTCTGCATCTATTTGACTTAAAAATTGCATGAGAACTGTGGCAACGGCAACCATACAAACCAACCATGAGAGGGATGTCCAAGTTTCTGAATTGGAGCGACTGTTTTTTTGAGATGCAGCCACTTTGTTGAGAACCTGTGAAGTGAAGTGCGCGTCCTCTGGCAAGTGGTTCGCAATTTGTTTTTTAAACCAAACCTCAAATTCGTCCAATTGGGGATCATTCATTTTGATTCCTTCACACTAGAGGGTGACTGCCAAGCAGACAGAACATCACGCAACTTTTTCAAACCACGTTGTGAATGCGTCTTAACGGTACCAAGCGGCATGTCTAAAAGTTTCGCAGTTTCATCCATGCTGAGATCGGCATAATAGCAATGCGCAATGACCTCACGTTCTGCCGCACTCAGCACTTTAAGCGATCGATCAATGTCAATGGCAAGCATGGCATGGTGTTCACTGCTGCCTGTTGATGGTTCTTGTGCTTCATTCAGTAAGCCTTCGCCTGACTGCTCCAAAAATTCTGCAATGTGCGGTGTTCGAAGCACATGATCGAGAAAGGTATTTCTGGCGATACGCATCAACCACGTTTTAAAACTCGACTGAAATTTGAATTGACTCAGTGATCGATGCGCTTTGATGAGCGACTCTTGCGCCAACTCGTCTGCAATGGCTTGAACACCTGTCAGACTGCGCAAATAAAGGCGCAGTCTGCCTTGATGGCGTTGGATCAGAAGTTCAAAGGCGTTGCTGTCTGGCTGAAGAACGGCTCGGCGAATGAGCGCTTCATCTGAAGGCTCAATTGGGTCTGTCATGCATCATTGTTGCAAACTGAATCAAGCATCTTTTTTTCTTGATTCAATCCACCAGATGAGTAAAAAGCCGACACCAATCATGAATGGGATCATGCCAGCCGCCCACATCCAAGTGGGGCCATCATCTATTTCCCGCAATAGGAACATGAAACCCAAACCTATGGCGATATTGATGACACCTGAACGAAGTTGTGCAGTGGGTGACCAAGTTTTAGCTTGCTGCTTTGAGTCATTGGCCACAGCATCAATTAACTCTGGTGGAATGGGCGCGCCTTTTTCCGTCATCAATCGAACTGTTTCGTGCAAAAGTCGGTTGCGCTTGATGCGCACCAAGCCGGCCATGATGATGGCCACAATGGGAATGAAAAGCGCCAAAATTGGAATGGCAAAAGGGGCCAAATGCTTCAGGGTGGTTCCAAAATCCATGTGAGTTTCCTAGAGTTGATGTGCATTAGACGCGTTCACCATGGCAGATGGATTCAATTTTTCGGAATTAAGTTGAAAGTTTTTTCAACAACTGCTCGATCCTCTGGGTCTTTGAGGGCGGCCAAACTTTCCGAGGCACGATTACGAGACAGTTGGAATGCATCCATTTGAGCGTTGGCATGGGCGGCCAGCGTGTAAATGGTGTGGACAAAAGCCATTTCCCAATCGGGTGTGTCAGATTTGGCTTCAAAGAATGTTTTCATTTTTTCTGCATAGGCCCATGCACTGGGTCCCATGTTCATCCGCGCATGCACCAAGGCCAACAACATCACGCTGCGCATGTGGTGCAGTTCCGTGCCTACGGCTCGCCAGTGCCAAGCTGAGGCATGGGCCGCATCTAAAAGTTCGGGTTGATTCAGAACATCACTGCTAGTTTCGGACAGGTCCCATGCGGCGTTGTTGGCTTGCATGGCAAAGAACCTGTGCCAGCTTTCAATTTGGAGGTTGTCGGGTGATTGGCTCATGGGAATTTTTTCTATAGACACGCTATTTGAAATCAAAAACTGCTAGCCTTGTTAATAAATATTGACACAATGTAAAAAATATTTAACATTAAGTGCTTGCAAGAAACATGCTTTGAAAGATTTGAAAATGCATTCAAGAGAGAGAACAGCTTGGGCTTGGTTGGTTTGCCTTTTGATTGCCCCGACCATTTACTTTGCGGGGCTCAATCACTCAAGCTGGGTTCCTGGCAACGACGAATTGAGCCGTTTGGCAGCTTTGTCAATGCCCCTGATCGTCATGGCTTTTGTGGCCTTGGGCGTACGTGCCTTGAACATCATCAAGGCTAGGCAGCAAGGCCGTGAGTTGTTGGACGAACGCGATCAGTTGATTGAAATGAAATCAACCTCGGTGTCTTATCACGTGCTCATGGCCGGCATGATTGTGGTTGGCATGATGATGCCCTTCAGTGCCACGCGTTGGGAGTTGGTCGACACTTCATTTTTCTTCATTGTGCTGGCTGAAGTGGTCCACAGTTGCATCACGATTTATGCCTACCGCAAAGGGATTCATGCCTAAAAGACGCTTGACGAACAAGGTCAAGACCTATCGTTTCTTGGCCAATGAAATGACGCAATCTGAGTTGGGTGACCAAGTGGGTGTTACCCGCCAAACCATTGCAGCCATTGAAGCGGGCAAGTATTCGCCCAGTTTGGAGTGCGCCTTCAGAATTGCCGAGGTGCTGGGCCAACCCCTGCAAGAGGTTTTTCAGTGGGAATGATCGTCAAGTTGATTCAAACTTCCCGTAGATTCAATTTGTTTTGATTCAAAATTTAGATCAAAATAAGGTGTGGTTCAATGCATGAACTGTGAGACGCCCATGAAATTCATCCTAATCTTGGCCATGACCTTGGTGTTCAACGCTCAGGCCAGTGACCCACCCAAGGGCGATGGCAAAAAGCCAGAAAGATCGGCTGTGCCAGAGCGCATCACGCGCCCCAAAGCGAAGCCAGATGATTTGCCGCAGCAAGTTGAAAAGAGAGGGGCTGGAGAGGGTTGCAGCAAGTTTGAGTACAAAGAGAAGCCAGCCAAAATTGTGTGCCTTAACAAAGCCACGGGTGAAAAGCCGAAACCTGCTCCCAAGTGAAATCACTGGCCTTTTTCAAAGAAATTCTCTTTTAAATCAGCACCTTACCTCATTGTTGATCTTGACGAGTTCACCCGCCATGGGTGGATGCCATCACTCAAGTGATGGACCTACATGAATCGTCAGTAAAAACCCTCGAGAGTCTTGACATGAAATGGGTTGCGAATAAAAATGAAAGCGCTTTCAAAAAGTAAGGTTTCCATGAAAAAAACTGTAATTTCTTTGCTGTGCGCGCTTGTTTCAAGTTTCGCAATGGCTCAAAAAACAAGCATTACCGTTGCTGCTTTTCCAGCCGTGGATGACATTGTCAAAGCGTCCCTGCAGGAATGGCAAAAGAAAAACCCCAATGTCGAAGTTAAAGTTGTCAGTCGTGAATACGCAGACCATCACACGGCCATGACGACAGCGCTGGCAACTTCTACGGGCTTGCCAGACATCATGACCATTGAATATGGCTATTTGGGACGTTTTGCCCAAAGTGGCGGCCTTGAGGACTTGGCTGGCGCGCCTTACCAAATTGGACAACAAGTTACAAAATTGGTTCCCTATGCCGTCGCCCAAGGTCGATCTGCCGCTCATGGCCAAGTGGCTGTTCCAACCGACATTGGTCCGGGCGCTATGTTCTATCGTCATGACTTGCTGACCAAATCCAAGCTCAAAGAATCTGACCTGACGCAATCATGGGAAAGCTTCATTCAAAGCGGTCAAAAAATCAAAAAAGACAGTGGGGCCTATTTGGTTGCTCACGTACGCGATGTCAAGGACATTGTGATTAGAACCGGCATTCCTTCAGGTCATGGGGTGTACTTTGATGACCAAGGTAAATCCGTCATCGACACATCTCCGAGGTTCAGACGAGGTTTCGAGATTGCACAACAAATCAGAACGCAAGGCCTAGACGCCAAGATCAATGCTTGGTCTAACGAGTGGGGCGAGTCACTCAAGCGCGGAACAGTTTCTGTGCAAATGATGGGAGCATGGCTTGGAGGACATTTGCAAAATTGGCTGGCCCCCAATACCAGCGGGCTTTGGCGATCAACCGTATTGCCTGAAGGAATTGCTACTTCTTGGGGCGGTACTTTCTATGCAATTCCCAAGAAAGCGGTCAACAAAGAAATAGCTTGGGATTTGATCAGGCACCTCACCTTGAACAGCAAGCAGCAACAAATGGCTTTTGAAAAATACAATGCATTTCCCGCATTGATCGAAGCACAGAACGAAGATTTTTTCAATCAACCTGTGGCATTTTTAGGCGGTCAAAAGGCCAGGCTGGAGTGGCGGAAAACTGCGTCCCAAATCAAGCCAACCATGGTCTTTAAAAATGACAGCCTGGCAGAAGAAATTGTCAATGCCGAACTAGATTTGGTGCTGACCAAAAACAAACCGATTGACCAAGCGCTTAAGGATGCACACCGCTTGGTGCAAAGACGAGCGAGCCGTTGATGAAGCCTCTGCTGACGCCAGCAATTGCACCCTATGTGCTGATCAGCCCATTCTTGTTGCTGTTCTTGGTCTTTGGTTTGTTTCCCATTGTGTTTTCGTTCGTCCTGATGTTTCACATGTGGGATCCGGTGCAAGGACTGGGCTCCATGCAATATGTGGGGCTAGAGAACATCAGTTTTGCCATCGAAGACCCATTGGTCTGGACCTCTTTGGGAAACACCTTGTGGATGGCCTTGGCGTCGGGTTTGCCACAACACTTGGTTGCAATTCCCTTGGCCTACTTGATCAATGAAAAAATGGGTCGTTGGCGCAATGCCGCGATGGGGGCTTATTTCTTGCCCTACATCACATCAACTGTGGCCATTGCCATCATGTTCAGCACCTTGTTTTCAACCGATTACGGGATGGTCAATTCGGCTTTGGCTGAGATGGCGAAATGGCCATGGCTCAATGCGGTGATGCCAGAAAAAAACATTGATTGGCTGGGCAGTCCAGAGGCTATCAAGCCTGTTGTTTCTGCAGTGGTGTTTTGGCGCTACCTAGGCTTCAATGTCATCCTGTATGTCGCCGCTATGCAAAGTATTCCAAGAGATTTGTATGAAGCAGCCAGCATGGATGGTGCAAAAAATTGGCAGAAATTTTTCTTTATCACGCTGCCTCAACTCAAGCCCATGATGTTCTTTGGGGTGACTTTGACAGTGATCGGCGGCTTGCAACTTTTTGAAGAGCCTTTCATTCTGACGGGCGGTAAGGGTGGCCCAGAGTATGCCGGTATGACCACAGCCATGTACATGTATCGCACCGCGTTTGACTTCAACGATTTTGGCTTAGCAAGTGCCATCTCTTGGATGCTGTTTGTCATCATTTTGATCATGACATTGGTGACCAACAAAGCCTTCAAAAGCAAGGAAGGGCAAGCATGAGTCAAGCCATGTCAGAAGCCAAATCTACTTTGGGTGTCATGGGATGGATTTTCATCATCCTTGGCGCTCTTTTGATGCTTGGCCCCTTCTATTTCATGTTTGTGTTTGCCACACAACCCAGAGCAGAAATTTTCAGTGTTCCTCCCCCCATGTTTTTCGGCGATCACTTTTTTGAGAACATGAAAATTCTCATGGGCAAGATTCCTTTCTGGAAAAACTTGGGATGGTCGCTGTATGTGGGTTTGATGGGAACTGGGCTAACTTTGCTTTTTTGCTCGATGGCGGGTTTTGCGTTTGCGGTCTATGAATTCCGATACAAAAACCTGTTGTTTGGATTGGTCATGGGCACGATGTTGGTGCCATCTTTTCTGGGCATGATTCCTACCTTTTTGATCATGGATGCCCTCAACTGGATCGACCAACCCAGAGCACTTTATTTGCCAGGTGCTGCGCCTGCCATGGGAATTTTCTTAATGCGTCAGTACATCTCTTCTGCTATTCCAAAAGAGTTAATTGAAGCCGCGCGCATGGACAACTGCGGTGAATTCAGAATTTACTGGAGTGTTGTCGTACCTTTGCTAGGACCTGCATTTGGCACGCTTGGTTTGATCGCATTCATTGCTTCTTGGAATAACTTTATCGGGCCTTTGGTGGTCATGCGGTCACCTGAGATGTACACATTTCCTTTGGCGCTTCGAAGCGTCCAAAGTCCAGTAGACACTGAATGGGGTGCTTTGATGGCTGGCTCAGCCATTGCTGTAATTCCTTTGTTGATCATTTTTATTTTTTCATCGCGTCGACTCATTGAAGGCCTGACCTCAGGCGCAGTGCGCGGCTAAACCAACGACTCACACTTTCAGCACTATGACCGTCTCTCGTGACCATTTCCCCAATGACTTTAAGTGGGGCGTCGCCACCTCTGCTTTTCAAATCGAGGGTGCACATGACAGCGATGGCAAAGGCCCATCTGTTTGGGATACCTTTTGTGCCGTCGAAGGAAAAATTGCAGATGCAAGCAATGGCCATGTCGCTTGCGAGCATTACAAACGTTGGGCAGAAGACGTTGAACTTATTCAGCAACTCGGTGTCAATGCCTACCGCTTTTCAATGTCATGGCCACGTGTTCAACCCGATGGTCAAGGTGCATGGAATGAAGCGGGTTTTGCTTTTTACGATCAACTGATCTCGGCACTTGAAAAGCGTGGTGTTGCGTTACATCTAACGCTGAACCATTGGGACCTACCGCAAGCTTTGCAAGATCAAGGGGGTTGGGCTAACCGAGGTATCTGTGATCATTTCACACGCTATGCCACCGAGGTGGCGCGACGTTTTGGGCATCGTGTCCAAAGTATTTGCACGCACAACGAGCCTTGGGTCATAGCCATCTTGGGCTATGAGCAAGGCATTTTTGCACCTGGTATTCTGTCTAGAACACAGGCTATGCAAGCAGTACACCACTTGCTGCTCAGTCATGGTATGGCGCTCAAGGCCATGCGCGGCTTGGGCGTTAAAACCGCCATGGGCATTGTTTTAAACCTCTCACCCATATACCCAGCCAGTGACGATCCCAAAGATATTGCCAAGGCCAAATTAGACGACGGCTTGATTCTCCGTCTGTACATGGACGCTTTGTACAAGGGCGTCTATCCGCAAGATGTGATTGAGCATTTGGGATCCGATGCCCCACCAGTGCAACAGGGCGATTTGGACACCATTGCACAACGCAATGACTTTTTAGGTGTGAACTATTACACGCGCAATTTTTCTTCGTGCGGCAATCCGTGGGATGTGGCCAGTACGGGCAATACCGTCACTGACATGGGGTGGGAGGTTTATCCACAAGGTCTGACCGAATTGCTTTGTCGTTTGCACACCGACTACCAACCTCAAAATCTTTGGGTGACAGAAAACGGCGCCGCTTTTAAAGATCAAATGATCAACGGCGTGATTGATGACGCACAGCGCTTGGCATACATCCGCGATCACATTGCAGCCACTCACGCAGCCATCCAGCAGGGCGTGCCTGTAGGTGCCTACTTTGCTTGGAGCTTGATGGACAACTTCGAATGGGCGAGTGGTTATGCCAAACGATTCGGTT
>JACCDI011221359.1_pt1 | contig 18467 bp, 15 predicted proteins | sample 7442791 | NCBI WGS metagenome assembly JACCDI01 (sample SAMN15323434, study PRJNA562643) | freshwater metagenome | isolation source: river surface water | place: USA:Blue River Watershed | collected 2017-08-15
AGCAAAGAGCTGGCATAATTACCCGCAGTTTTTGCATAACCTACACCGCCTTCGGCAGCACGGGTATAGTGCGTCTCAATTTTTACTTTTAAGGGTTTTGCATAGTAAACCCCAACCGGTCCAATCAAGATCACAAATTTATAGTTAGCGGATGCATGCACACCCAAAATTGGGTCGGTAGCAAACATTACCGGACGAATGTAAAGCGAGTAACCTTCTTGTGCAGGTACCCAATCGCGGTCTAGCTCAATAAGTTGCTGCATGCCCTGCATGAAGATATCTTCTGGAACAATCGGCATGGCCATGCGTTGAGCAGAAATGTTAAAGCGTTCCAGATTTTTATAAGGTCTGAAAATGCTGATTCGGCCATCTTGTTGTCGGTAAGCTTTGATACCTTCAAAAATAGCCTGACCATAATGCAAAGCAGATGCTGCCGGGCTAATTTCTATATTGCCGTAAGGTAGAATCTGGAAATTTTTCCATTCTCCATCTTCAAAGTCGGCAGTAAACATGTGATCAGAGAAAACACGTCCGAAAGGAAGGTTTTCGAAATCGGTAGCAGCCAAGCGAGATTGTGCGGTACGGCTTACTTTAATGTCTAAGGTATCTATCACGTTTTTCACAGAATTTTACTCTGCAAAAGTAGGTAAAATTACACGTTGAGACGAATGATTTTTTTGTTACGATGGTGTACGTAATACACTTAAAACCCAGTTTTTACCCCAATTTTCAAGTTCTTCTTCGCTCCAGAGTTCGGGGTAAAAAATGCGCTTTTGAAAGCGTGGAGGCAGGTATTTTTGCCAGTTGGTTCCACCGGTAGCCTTAATTTCTTCCGGCTCACGATTGAGGTATCTGACGGCAGATTTGTAATGCGACAAAGGCCAGTTCACATTAACATTTACATCCAGCTGACGTAGCTCGTTTTCTAAAGCCGATGTATCTGCTCCCTTTGTTTTTAATTGACTGAGTAGGAATCGGAAATTTTTAGTCTGACAGAAACTGGCCAGCTCCAAAAACGTTTTTGAATACTTGTTTTCAAATTGTTTTAAAGTGAGTGTCTTCTTGCCAGTTGATAATTCGGTAGCACCGTGTTTCCAATAAATGTGTTCAAATTGGGTTTCCAGATTAGCCTTTGCCAAATCGTCTCGTTTTTCTTTATCTACTAAGCGGATAAAATCTGTAGCGTAAATTTCGATCATGCGGTATTGCCCAGATTGAAATCCGCTTGCCGGCAATAGCGACATTCTGAATTTGAGAAATTGATCTTTTTCCATACCCTGAACCATAATTTCGAACGAATTGGTTAAGGCTTCAAAATAGCTGTTGATGCGTTTTACCCGTTGACCAAAAAATTCAGCATTCAAATCCGGATGCTCTGCAATTTGCTTGCACTCGTGTAAGGAAAGCTTAAAATAGAGCTCAGTAATTTGATGGTAGATGATGAAAATCTCTTCGTCGGGAAAGGAAGTTTTTGGGTTTTGCAGGCTCAGCAGGGTGTCCAGGTGGATGTAATCCCAATAGGTTAAAAAATCGGCATACAATAAACCATCCAGGTAGGAAACCATATCCTGGCCCATGGCCGCGTATTTTTCCTGTAGTTGTTCTATCCGTTCTCTAATTTCAGGTGTTATTTCCATAGGTATTAAATTAAACGTACCAGCCAGCTGCCCAAATATAAACCAGCCACGCTGAATACAAAATTGGCCACAATATTTCCGAACGCTAATGCCGAATGACTTTGTTTAAAAAGCTCAACCGTTTCTACGGTAAAGCTGGAATAGGTGCTGAAGCCCCCGCAAAAACCGGTGATGAGTAAGAGTTTAAGTGGATAACTGAGGTTTATTTTTTCGACCCCCAGCATCAATACCATTCCAAAAACCAAACAGCTTAAGAAATTGGCACTTAGCGTGGCCCAAGGAAACAGACTGGTGCCCGCAGGATAAATTTTCCCGACTAAAAATCGGCACACACTGCCCAATCCGCCTCCCAAAAACACAAGCAAAAACTGTTTCATTGACTCAAATTAATACAATATCCGGAATTTAATGGTATGCTCAATTTGTTTGAGCGCTTTTAAAACCTGTTTGTCGTATTGGGTGCCCACATCGGTAATTACATAGCCAATTTTTGGGTTGGTCATTAGAAATTGGCCAAGAATATTGATCTGGTGTTGGGCAAATACCTGATTAATTTGCGCCATAATGCCCGGTACGTTCTGGTGAATGTGAATTAAGCGATGTGCATAAGCGATTTTTGGCAATTGCAGGTTCGGAAAATTGCTACTCAAATAGGTATCGCCTTTATTGATGAAATCGGCCATACGCTTGGGGATAAAGCTGGAGTTTCTCGGCTTATTTTTTGGATCGTCGAACAGCACAATCCCCATTTCGGTACAAATAGCTGCTGAAACCCTGTTTTGGCTGCTGCCCAACATGCCCAAAGTTTTTAATTTAACGGCTCTTTTCAGCTGTTCGTCCGAAACTTTTTCATCCCTAGCCAAGAGTAACATCCCTACGTCGGCTACGTATTTTTCTTCGAAACTGCTTTTGTGGCGAATAGAAAACCCATCTTTTTTCAGTATTTCCAAACTTTCTTTAGGAACATCGCCAATTGCTAAGCATAAAATGCGATTTTTTGGATAAGAAATGGCACGAGGAAGCTGATTGACGTACAGAAATTCATCAAAACTTGGCGTTACGTGGTCGGCTTTTGCCGAAACGGATTTACGCTCAATATTTTCGGTAAAGGCATAAAATTTTTTGATGTGGCCAGATTCTTTCAACTGAAAATCAGAATGTCCATCGCCAATCCCAAACAGTTCGCCTTGTAAATTGAGTTGCTCAAGTAATTTCACTTTACCACCCTCAGTAGCCAAAGGATTTTGTTCATCAAATCCGATAATTTTTCCTGCTTTATCAAACCGAAAAGTATTGGCGTAAATATTTTCTTTAAGGATGTGGTAAGGCATCACCACCGGAGTAATAAATTCTTTAAACCCGCCTGAAACAATCAGCACTTCTGCGGCATGTTTTTTAAAAAACAGCTTATTTCTGGAAAAAGAGGCAGAAACTTTTTTCTTTAAGCGGCTCACCAACAAATCCAGGTGTTCACGGTGCGCATCTAGCAGTTGAACGCGTTTGTACAAACTCTCGTTGAATGAAAGTCGACCTTCCATGGCCGCATGAGTCAAATCTTCAATTTGCTGAAAACGGTTTTCTCTATCGGGATGATTTTTTAGGGAGATACGTGCCAGCTCATCCAGCGCTTCTACTTGTGTAAACGTGCTGTCGAAATCGATGATGTAAAAACGTGATTTCATTTCAGACTGCGGCATATTTCGGCAATTTTAGGCCGAATGGGGGTAAACTCAATAGCTATAGATTTCTTAATTTTTTCGGTAGAAAATGCTGAATTTTTTGAGGCACTTCTGGCGGTTTCTTTGGTTAATCCAACCATTTTTCCGCTTAGTTTCCCAAGCCACCCCATTAGGCTGGCTGCAAGCAATAGTTGCCATTCTTGCACTTCTTTTTGAGGTTCTTTTACTCCAAATTGTCGGGCAATTTCTTGAAACAGGTCTTTGTACAGCCAGTTTTCGCCATTAAGTACAAAACGTTCTGCGGTAATCTTACTGTCCATGAGTTTGATCATCGCGGTAGCTACATCTTCAACAGCTACCAAGCCACAGGAACCAGTTGGGTAGCGACTCAATCCGCGGTCAACCATACTGAATAAGCTGCCGCTGCCTTTCCAACCGCATTCCTTCCCGATGATGATAGACGGATTGACAATAACTGCATCCAGTCCTTCAGCAATGCCCCGCCATACTTCCATTTCGCTGAGGTGTTTAGACAAGGAATAAGAACTGGGTTTATTTACAGCTTCCCAAAAGGTATTCTCATCAATCAGCTGTTTGTTTTTAGCTTCGCCCAAGGCAGCAACCGAGCTCACGTATACCAATCTAACCTGCGATTTTTCTAAACACAAATTCACCAGATTGGCGGTGCCGTCTACATTGGTTTCGAGCATCATGGCTTTATCTTTCTGCTGAAAAGAAATGGTGGCGGCGGTGTGGTAAACCTGTGTAATGCCTTCGAGTGCATCCTCGAGAGAGAACAGATCACATACATCTCCAATCACCCATTCAATAGTTTTATGATCTTGTAAAAACTCGGGAATCCGAGAATTTACTCTTTTCATGGCACGCACTTGCAGGCCTTGTTCAACTAATTTCCGTGTTAAAACGGAGCCTAAAAAGCCTGTGGCGCCTGTAACTAAGATCATTGAGGAGATATTGCGTTATCGCTTTCAAAAGTAATCGAATAATTGGATATTTGGATGATCACATAACGCAAAGCATGTCTCTAGTCGATTTTTTCTCCCCCATCAATTTAAACAAACTGAGTCCCTCAACTGGTTTTTACAACAGCCAACTGGGCAGCCTTATCGATGTGTACACAACAGATTTTCCCGATCTGGATGCCGGTACCTACGATCTGGCCATATTTGGGGTATTGGATGATCGCAATGCGTTGAATAATGAAGGTTGTGCTTTAGGTCCGGACTATGTTCGGGAGCGCTTTTACCTGTTGAACGAAGGGGCTTATACATCCAAAATTGCAGATCTGGGTAATATTAAGCCAGGTAAATCAGTTTCAGACACCTATGTTGCTGTTAAAATGGTGGTTGCCGAGCTCATCAATAAAAACATTGTTCCGATTATTTTGGGAGGCGGGCAAGACCTGACCTATGCTCAATACATGGCTTACGAAGAACTGGAACAGAAAGTGGATTTAATGGTGGTGGATTCGCATTTCGATTTGGATGAGAACGAAGAAGAAACTGTTGAAACGAATTCTGCAGCGTATTTGAACAAAATTTTACTGCATCAGCCCAACTACCTTTTCAATTTTACCAATCTGGGCTACCAAACCTATTATGCCAGCCAGGAGAGCATTGCTGCCTTAGAGAAATTGTATTTTGACATTCACCGCTTAGGCGAATTTTCAGGAAATATTCAGGCTGCTGAACCGCTCATCAGAAATGCAAACATGATTAGTTTTGACATTTCGGCCATCCGATCATCCGATGCTTGTGCCAATGCCAATGCCAGTCCGAATGGGTTTTATGGTGAAGATGCCTGCCAGATTTGCCGTTATGCCGGCATGAACGATAAATTAAACTCCATCGGTTTTTACGAGTTTAATCCGGCCTTTGATCAAAACGGACAAACAGCCACACTTTTAGCACAAATGCTTTGGTATTTTGTGGATGGATTCTACAACCGAAAAAAAGATATTCCGCTGCAGCCCAAATCTCAGTATTTAATTTACCGGGCATCTATGAAAGACGGTTCATTTGAGCTGGTTTTTGTGAAAAGTAAAAAAACCGACCGTTGGTGGATGCAGGTGCCTTACCCCAGAGCAGGTTCTAAAAATGAGCGTTTCCACCTAGTGCCTTGCACCTATGATGATTACCAAACTGCCGTTGCGGGTGAGATGCCCGATTTGTGGTGGCGCACCCATCAAAAATTAATTTAAGCGGATTGCGTTATAGTCTTTTAGATTGATCTGAAGGCTATGCAAAAACTCATCTGGACTTTTATTGTCATCAACTGGCTGGCAAGCGCCATGTTCTTCTTTTCGGCCATTTTAATTGGGTTACCCAAAGAAAATCAGGCCAAGGTGTACCTCTTTGCACTAATTATACTCTTGTTTTTTGCTGGATTTCTAGCTTTTTTATGGCGATTCAATCATCCCTATTGGGCTTTAGTAATTTCTGGATTTCCGGCAACAACATTTTTATTAGTATCATTGTTATACAACTATTAAAATTTACCCTATGATACGTTTCACCAAATTTCTTGTATTCGGATTGTTCTTCTTGGCAGCATCAACTGTTTATGCTCAAAATAAAACAGCCATAGGTGCCATAGCCCCCGATTTTAAATCCAAAACACCGGAAGGTAAGACCTTGAGTCTGTCATCTTTGAGAGGTCAATATGTGTTGATTGATTTTTGGGCTTCTTGGTGTAAGCCATGTCGCTACGAAAACCCGAATTTGGTAGCGGCTTACGAAAAATTCAAGGACAAAAAATTTACTATTCTAGGAGTTTCCCTTGATAAGGATCGTGAGAATTGGATTAAAGCCATCAAAGACGATGGGTTGGTATGGCATCAGGTTTCTGATTTAAAATATTGGTATGCAGACGCGGCCCGTTTATACGATATCAACAGTATTCCTGCCAATCTCTTGTTAGATCCAAAGGGAAAAATTATTGCGAAAGATTTGCGTGGTGAGGACTTGCAAACCCGCCTTGCCGAATTGTTGCGTTAGTCTAATTTCAGTAAATCGGCACCAATATCCGAGCGAAAATACCGACCGTCGTAATAAATACGACCTGCATCGGCAATGGCGCATTGTACGGCATCAAACAAGTTGTCTTGTAAAGAAGTTACCGCTATTACACGTCCACCATTGGTTTTAATTACGCCATTATCGGCTTCGGTCCCGGCGTGAAATACCAGTGAATCGCGAACATTTTCCATACCGCTCATCACTTTCCCTTTTTCGTAATCGCCGGGATAGCCACCAGCTACCAGCATTACGGTTACTGCTGTTTTATCGGATAATTTAATTTCTTTTTCTGCCAGATTTTCCTCAGCCACCCCTTGGAATAACTCAACTAAATCACTTTCAATACGCAGCAAAACACTCTCGGTTTCCGGGTCGCCCATGCGCACATTGTACTCAATTACATAGGGTTCGCCATTTACATTCATCAAGCCAATAAAAATGAATCCTTTGTAGGGTATGCCGTCTTTTTTCAGTCCTTCTACAGTCGGTATAACGATTCGTTCTTCAACTTTTTTCAAAAAATCGCCTTTGGCAAAACTCACCGGAGATACCGAACCCATTCCGCCCGTATTTAAACCGGTATCGCCTTCGCCAATGCGTTTGTAATCTTTGGCTTCTGGTAAAATTTTGTACGAATTCCCATCAGTGAGTACGAAAACAGAAAGCTCAATTCCGCTTAAAAATTCTTCTATAACTACTTTTTGGCTGGCTTCGCCAAATTTAGCATCAGCAAGCATTGCCTTTAACTCGGTTTTTGCATCCGCCAAAGTCTCACAAATTAAAACTCCTTTTCCGGCTGCTAAACCATCGGCCTTCAACACAATGGGTAATTTTTGACTATCTAAATAATTTAGGCCTTCCTCCAAAGTTTCTTTGGTAAAAGAGCGGTATGCTGCCGTAGGAATTTTGTGGCGTTGCATAAAATCTTTTGAAAAGTCTTTACTTCCTTCCAGTTGAGCGCCAGTTTGCTGTGGCCCAATCACCGGAATATGCTTCAACTTTTCATCTGCTAAAAAGTAATCATGAATGCCTTTAACTAAGGGTTCTTCAGGACCAACTACAAGCATGTTTACCTGATTTTTGAGTGCAAATTCTCCAATAGCCTCAAAATCTGTAGCCTTCAGGTTTACATTTTTACCGTAATTGGCAGTGCCGCCATTGCCAGGTGCAATAAACAATTGATCGCAGTGCTTACTTTGAGCAATTTTCCAAGCAAAAGCATTTTCCCGTCCTCCGGAACCTAAAAGCAGAATATTCATACCACAAAGGTATTACAAAAGCTGAAGCTTTATATGCAGCAAAATCAGTATTTTTACCCAGCCCACTGCCAGCATGACGGTATTTTGCTCGTGGCAGTATTATTGAGAAGTGTGGGCTTATTGATTATTCAACATGTTAGGACTATTAAGTAAAGTTTTCGGAAGTAAATCCGACCGGGATATTAAACAAATTCAACCACTGGTTGAGCAAATAAAGGCTATTTATCCAACTTTAGCCGCTTTGTCGCACGATGAACTTCGTGCCAAAACACAAGATTTTAAGCAGCGTATTCAGGCATTTTTAAGCAAGATTGACGAAGAAATAGCAGAAGTGAGATCTAAATCTGAAGATTTGGATTTAGACATCGCTGAGAAAACCTCTACTTACGAAAAGCTCGATAAGTTGCAAAAAGAGCGTGACGAGCAATTGGAGAAAGTATTAATGGACATTTTGCCCGAAGCCTTTGCCGTTGTTAAAGAAACTGCCCGTCGATTTACCGAACATAAAACAATTGAAGTAACTGCCAGCGATTTTGATCGCGAATTGGCTGCCCGCAAACCCAACGTGGTGATCAAAGGCGATAAGGCCATTCACCACAATACTTGGATTGCTGCCGGCAACGAAGTGACTTGGAATATGGTGCATTACGATGTACAGTTGATTGGTGGTATTGTGCTCCATCAGGGTAAGATCTCAGAAATGGCTACTGGTGAGGGCAAAACCTTGGTAGGAACATTGCCTGCCTACCTAAATGCGCTTGCCGGCCAGGGTGTTCACATCGTTACGGTTAACGATTACCTCGCCCGCCGTGACTCGGAGTGGAATGGTCCTTTATTCGAATTCCATGGTTTGAGTGTAGATTGTATTGACAAACACCAACCGAATTCTGATTCCCGTCGTCAGGCTTATTTGGCAGATATAACCTTTGGTACCAACAACGAATTTGGTTTCGACTACTTGCGTGACAATATGGCCATGAGCCCTGAAGGCTTAGTGCAACGTAAATTGCACTTTGCCATGGTCGATGAGGTCGACTCGGTATTGATTGACGATGCCCGTACCCCATTGATCATCTCAGGCCCAATCCCGAAAGGCGATGAGCATGAATTTTACGATTTAAAACCACGTATCGAACGCTTGGTTACCGCTCAGAAAAATTACATCAATACGGTGCTCAACGAAGCTAAAAAGTCTATTCAGGAAGGTAAACCTGGTCCTGAAGACGGCGGTTTAGCCTTATTACGAGCGCATCGCGGCTTGCCTAAAAACAAAGCCTTGATTAAGTTTTTGAGTGAGCCGGGTATGAAACAAGTGCTCACCAAATCTGAAAATCATTACCTGCAAGATCAAGCCAAGGAAATGCCAAAGGCCGATGCTGAATTGTTCTTTGTGATTGATGAGAAAAACAATCAGGTTGAGTTGACGGAAAAAGGAATTGAATTGATTACCAGTTCGGGTGAAGATCCGAATTTCTTCGTGATGCCCGATGTGGGTACTGAAATTGCCGAATTGGAAAAATCAAACCTGTCTAACGACGAAAAAATTGCAAAAAAAGATGCTTTGATGCGTGATTTTTCAATCAAATCAGAGCGTATTCATGCCGTCAATCAGTTATTAAAAGCCTATACCTTATTCGAAAAAGATGTGGAATACATCATTGATGAGGGCAAAATTAAAATTGTAGACGAGCAGACCGGCCGGATCATGGAAGGTCGCCGTTACTCGGATGGTTTGCATCAGGCCATTGAGGCGAAAGAAAATGTGAAGGTGGAAGATGCCACCCAAACCTACGCTACCATTACTTTGCAAAACTATTTCCGCATGTACCACAAGCTTTGCGGTATGACAGGTACGGCTACTACCGAAGCTGGAGAGTTTTGGCAAATCTACAAGCTGGATGTGGTTGAAATTCCAACGAATGTTAAAACCAAACGTGAGGACAAAGAAGATTTGGTTTACCGCACCATGCGTGAAAAATACAATGCCGTTGCCGACGAGATTGTGAAACTTACCGAGGCAGGTCGCCCGGTATTGGTGGGTACAACCTCTGTAGAGATATCGGAATTGTTAAGCCGTATGCTCAAATTAAGGGGCATCCGTCACAATGTATTGAACGCCAAATTGCACCAAAAAGAAGCCGATATTGTGGCCGAAGCAGGTAAAGCCGGAACGGTAACCATTGCTACCAACATGGCTGGTCGTGGTACCGACATTAAATTGGGCGAAGGCGTAAAAGAAGCCGGAGGTTTGGCCATTATTGGTACCGAGCGTCACGAATCTCGTCGGGTAGACCGCCAGTTGCGTGGTCGTGCCGGTCGTCAGGGTGACCCGGGTTCTTCGCAGTTCTTTGTGTCTTTAGAAGACAATTTGATGCGTCTGTTTGGTTCAGAACGTATATCCAACATCATGGTCCGCATGGGCATTGAGGAGGGAGAAGTGATTCAGCACTCCATGATTACCAAATCTATTGAGCGTGCTCAACGCAAAGTGGAAGAAAACAACTTTGGTATTCGTAAACGTTTGCTGGAATACGATGATGTAATGAATGCGCAACGTACGGTAATTTACAGCAAACGTAAAAATGCCTTATTTGGCGATCGTTTAGATCTGGATTTGAACAATACCATTTTTGATGTAGTAGAAGATATTGTTGCCGAATACAAAGACACCGCCAATTACGAAGGATTCCAATTGGAAATGATCCGAATTTTCTCAGTAGACCCAGAAATTTCTGAGCAAGAATTTGCTTCCTCGAATTTCCAAAACTTAACCGATAGGGCATTTACGGAAATAAGTTCGTTTTATCAGCGTAAAGCCGCAGGCATTGCACAGCAAACGCTACCTGTTCTTAAAGATGTATTTAAGGAACGAGGTAATCAGATCGAAAACATTGTGGTACCGTTTACCGATGGTGTTCGCGGCTTACAAGTAGCAAGCAATTTGAAAAAAGCCGTAGAAAGCGAGGGCAAAGAGGTGTTTAAAGCCTTCGAAAAAGCCGTGGTACTTCATTTAATAGACGATTCTTGGAAACAACATTTACACGAAATGGACGAGTTGAAACAGTCAGTGCAAAATGCGGTTTACGAGCAAAAAGATCCGCTAATTATTTACAAAATGGAAGCCTTCAATCTCTTTAAAGAGATGCTGGCTACCGTAAATAAAGAAGTGGTTAGCTTCCTGTTCAAAGGTATGATTCCGAGCCAGGAGCCCGGAAATGTACGTGAAGCACGTCCTCAACCTAAACAGGATTTGAGCAAATTGAAAATATCCAAACCTGAATTGGCCCAGCAAGCAAATGGTTTACCGGTAGACGATACCCGGGAAATCCAAAAAACACAGCCCGTTCGTGTTGACCAAAAGATCGGAAGAAACGATCCTTGTCCATGCGGAAGCGGTAAAAAATACAAAGCCTGCCACGGACAAGGAATGATCTAATTTTTAAAGCCGATGCTGAAAGAACGTATTCAACAATTAGCGGCCAGCGTGCTGGATGAAACCATCCAAACCCGTAGGCATTTGCACGCTCATCCGGAGCTCTCGTTTCATGAACAAGAAACCGTAGCTTTTGTGGCAGCAAAGCTGGATGAATTAGGCATAGCCTATCAACCAATGGCGAATACCGGTTTGGTTGCCCTAATTAAGGGTGATAAACCTTCCGATCAGGTGGTGGCACTGCGTGCCGATATGGATGCGCTTCCCATTGAAGAAGCGAATGAAGTTTCATATAAATCAACAAAACCGGGGGTTATGCATGCTTGTGGGCACGATGCCCACACGGCTTCATTGTTGGGTACAGCCAGTATCTTAAATCAACTGAAATCAGAATTTGGCGGTACCGTTAAATTGATTTTTCAGCCCGCTGAAGAAGTTTTGCCAGGTGGTGCCAGCCTGATGATAAAAGAGGGCGTACTCGAAAATCCGAAACCGCAAGCCATTTTTGGTCAGCACGTAATGCCCTTAATTGATGCAGGCAAAGTAGGTTTTCGTTCTGGAAAATACATGGCTTCTACCGATGAGCTTTACGTAACCGTGAAAGGCAAAGGAGGTCATGGCGCACAGCCGCAACAAAATATTGATCCGGTACTCATTTCTGCTCACATCTTAGTGGCTTTGCAACAAATTGTGAGTCGTGCAGCCGATCCTAAATTACCATCGGTACTCTCCTTTGGAAAAGTGATTGCTAACGGAGCAACCAATGTTATTCCGAACGAAGTTAAACTAGAAGGTACTTTCAGAACACTAGATGAGCAATGGAGAGCCGAAGCCCATGTTAAAATGAAAAAAATGGCTGAGGGTATTGCCGAAAGTATGGGTGGATCTTGTGAATTTGAAATTAGAAAAGGTTATCCTTTTTTAGTAAATGAAGAAAAACTGACCGAGCAGGCCAAGGCCTATGCCGAAGATTATTTGGGAAAAGAGAATGTGTTGGAATTAGACATTTGGATGGCTGCCGAAGATTTTGCCTACTATTCTCAAGTTGCCGATGCTTGTTTTTACCGATTAGGAACCCGAAACGAAGCAAAAGGAATTACCTCTTCGGTACATACCCCCAAATTTGATATTGATGAGCAGGCCTTCGCGATAAGCACCGGATTGATGGCTTACCTTGCGCTGAAACGCTTGGGTAATTAATCCAAAACCACACCTATGAAAAAACTAATTGCATTCATTGGCCTACTTCTGGTCGGCTCAACGATTTATGCGCAAAAAATTCCCCGTTTCAATCCCGATACGGTTCTTACAGTTACCATCGATTCAGCGGTAACAATACAGTCGACGCGATTAACTGCACAATCGTTTATAGATGAAATCCTGAACGATACGAGCTTTTACCAAGCTTTTCGCAACATGAAAAAGTACACGTTTTTAGCGGAGAATCGGATTTATACTTACGACAAGAAGAACAAACGAGAAGGAAAAATTTACCGTAAAATACGTCACAACAACGATGGTCCCTATAAAATGGAGTTCCTCACCAAACAAGACAGCGGTAAGGTGTACAAGCGAAATGGGAAGTACTCTTTGTATACGGTAGAGATGTTCGATTACATTTTCATGAATGCCTACAACTCAGATTTTGTGCCTTCTGAGTCTTTAACCGGAGGTAAAGGAGAGAGTAACGAATCGTATAAAGACAAACTTAAAACACTTCTTTTTTCTCCCGGAAGGCCAATAAAAGGCATACCGTTCATTTCGGGTAAAACGGAATTGTTTACGGCCAATATGCGCCAGTACTACGATTACTCTTTTTACAGCGGTACCTATCTGGATTCTATACCCGTTTATCGCTTTAAGGTAAGCATGAAGCCCGATTTATCCAACTGGACCAAAGATGGTTTAATGATCAAAGAGTTAACCACCATTTTTGATAAGCGTAATTTCCAGATCTTGGGTCGTTATGTGGATATGAAGTACGACAATCTACTTTTTAGCTTTGATGTCCAGATGAATATCGAGTTGGGTTATTTCGACCAAAATGAAGTATTACTCCCTACCAAAATTTCTTATCAGGGTAATTGGGACATTCCGTTGAAACGCGAAGAACGAGCCAGTTTTTTGATTTTGCACAAAGGCTACCGGTTGGGTAAAGATTAAAACTTCCCGATTCATCTAAATTTTACATAAATTTAAATTCCTGATTTAGATTTGTTTTGATCCCACAAGTAACCGTCGATAAGATTCTGGAAGCTTCCCGCATTGAGGAAGTAGTGGGCGATTTTGTGCACCTTAAAAAACGGGGAACCAGTCTCATCGGCCTCTGTCCGTTTCACAACGAGAAAACACCTTCATTTAACGTTTCTGTTGCCAAGGGTATTTACAAATGTTTCGGCTGTGGCAAGGGCGGCGATTCAGTGCGTTTCGTAATGGATCATGAAAAATACTCCTATCCGGAAGCGCTCAAATACCTGGCAAATAAATACAATATTGAGGTTGAGGAAACTGTTTTCACGCCCGAAGACCAGGAAAAGAACAATCACAGGGAAAGCTTGTTTATCGTTTCGGGCTGGGCTGCCAAATTTTTCCAGCAACAATTGTGGGAAACCGAAGCGGGGCAGAGCATTGGCCTGAGCTATTTCAAAGAGCGGGGCTACCGCGAAGACATAATTAAAAAATTTGAATTGGGCTATTCGCCCGAGGAGTGGGATGCGCTAATTCAGCAAGCCAAATCTGAAGGTTATAAAGAAGAGTTTTTAGAAGCTACCGGACTTTCGGTTAAGAACGAAAGTGGCAAAACCTACGATCGTTTTCGTGGCAGGGTCATGTTCCCCATTCACAATTTAACCGGTCGGGTAATTGGTTTTGGTGGACGTACGCTGAAAACCGATAAAAACGTTCCGAAATACGTCAACTCCCCCGAAAGCGAAATCTACCATAAATCCAATGTGCTGTACGGTTTATCGCAAGCCAAAAAAGCCATCCGCGATGAAGACAATTGCTTTTTGGTAGAGGGTTATGCCGATGTACTTTCTGTGCACCAGGCAGGCATTGAGAACGTAGTGGCCTCATCAGGGACCTCTTTAACCACCGAACAGATTCGCTTAATTAGCCGATTTAGCAGTAACGTAACTATTTTATACGATGGCGATGCCGCCGGTATCAAAGCTTCTTTGCGTGGATTAGACATGATTTTGGAGGAAGGACTGAATGTAAAAGTCGTTCTTTTCCCTGATGGTCACGATCCGGATTCGTATGTGCAGCAGGTAGGAAGTGCAGCTTTTAAAACCTATATCGACGAACATAAACGAGACTTTATCCTTTATAAAACGGCTATTTTATTGAAAGATGCCGGCACAGATCCCTTGAAAAGGGCCGGTGTAATTCGCGAAGTGGTGGAGAGTATTGCCAAGATTCCGGATAGCATCAAGGCCTCTGTTTTTTTACGGGAATGTAGCTCTTTATTGCAAATTGAGGAACGGGTATTGATTACCGAACTCAATAAAATCAAACAACAAAAACAGAAAAAGCAGCCCATACCTGAGCCTATTCAAACGCTGGAAGAAATTGCCAATGCCGACCCGGAATTAAGCACACTTTCGGGTACAGATGAAAGTCAGGAAAAAGAGATTGTACGTTTACTCCTCAATTACGGCCACGAACTGGTGCACTGGGATGGCATTACCGATACCTACATTGCTCCCTACGTAATTGGCAATTTGAGTGATGTGGAATTTGAACATCCGGAATGCCGGAAAGTTATTGATGAATATAAGTCACAATTATCGCTAGGCAAACTACCCAAAGAGCAAGATTTCATTAAACACGCCGACATTAAAGTTGCCGACTTGGCCATTGCCTTGGTTTCGTCTCCGTATTCACTGAGTGAGAATTGGCATGCCAAACGAAAAATTTACGTTCGCCACGAGTCTGAAAATTTGAGAGCGACGGTTCTAGGCGGCATATTTCATTTGAAGAAACGCAAGGTGGACCGCATACTTAAAACAATTCGCGAAGAAATTCAGCATGAAAATGATACGGCTAATCAGGCTATTTTAATGAAAAAATACATGCAAGTTAAGGAGGTGGAGAAGGGAATTTCTAGCTATTTGGGATCGGTAATATCCAAATAATGTCTTCGCATCTAGAGATTGGCAAACGCGGTGAGCAATTGGCTAAGGCCTTTTTCTTAAAACAGTATTACGAAATTTTAGAAGAAAACTGGACGAGCGGAAAATCTGAAGTAGATTTGATTGTTTATCAAGATCAGGTTTTGATTTTTGTGGAAGTAAAAACAAGAACTGGAATTGGATTTGGGCAGCCAGAAGATTTTGTGGATGCAGCCAAACAACAACAGCTACAACATGCCGCCGAAGAATACATTCGCTTAATGGATCATCAGGGTGAAGTGAGGTTTGACGTTATTGCCGTTCTCATCGACGCCTCTGGTACTGCCGAACTAAAACATATCCCGGATGCTTTTTGGCCCGGACAAGATTAAAACAATGAAAACAAGGATTTTAAACTGGATTTTTTGGGCTTGTTTGCTGACCCTTACGGCTTGCCAAAGTGCTAAAACAGCTAGCAGTATTTATTTTCTCAGTCCAGAATCGGGCACGGAAGTACATTCGAATACAGAAATCCCCTTAAAAATTCAGTTCCTGGAGGGACAAACGGCTGATTCAATTGTGTATTTTATTGACGGACAACGTTTTGCTGCAGTTAAAGACACACAAAGTGTGAAATTAGATACCAAAGCGATGAAAATGGGGAACCGCTTAATTGCTGCAAAAGTTTATCGGGGTGCCGAAGCTCAGGAAATTACCACCAGCATATTGGTTAAACCTGCTAAAGCCCCACAAAAGCTAACTTATAAAGTAGAAGCTACGTTGCCGCACGATACCAGCTCTTATACGCAAGGGCTTGAATTTCATGACGGTATTTTTTACGAAAGTGACGGCGAATACGGTGGTTCGAGTTTGCGTAAAGTAGATCCTCAGTCGGGGAAGGTGCTGAAAAAAATAGATATCAGCAGCGATAAATTTGCTGAAGGTTTAACCGTACTTGGCGATAAAGTGATTCAGCTTACCTGGCAAGAAAATATGGGCTTGGTATATGATAAGTCTAGCTTTAAACTTCTGAGTACATTCCCATATCAAAACAGCCGCGTAGGCTGGGGCTTATGCAATGATGGCCAGAAAATCTATAAGTCTGATGGCAGTAACATGATCTATATCCTAAATTCTAAAACCTATCAGGAAGAAGGGTTTATAGAAGTATACGATAGCAATGGCCCGGTTGATCAGCTAAATGAATTGGAATACATCGACGGAAAAATTTATGCCAATATTTATCAATCCAGAAGGGTAGTTAGTATAGATCCGAAGACAGGTGCAGTTGCCGCTGAGATTGATTTTTCAGGACTAAGCGTGAGCAATGCCAATGCAGATGTTTTGAATGGAATTGCTCAAGATGCAGCCACCAGACGCATCTGGGTAACCGGTAAAAAGTGGAATAAACTCTTTCAGATTAAAGTTTTGAACTAAAACTATTTCTCAGGTATAGAATCGATGTAGCCATAGAAACTGATGCCCTGTCGATACAAATCTCGGACATACAATGTTGCATAACCGTTTTCGCTGATTTCTAATAGCATCCGGTAATTCTCCCGTATATCCTGAGTGTTAAGTTGAATTCGCCAAGCACCCTTTTTTCTTGCTTCAGACTTGTAGGTAAATTTTTTGGAATTGAAACTGATCCCATTTTCATTCAGATCATTAATTCCACTGATATTTCGACCATAAATGGGTGTAAATGTGCGTCCAAAATAAGGTAAGTGAGCAAGCAAACTATCCGGTGAAACTTGAACATCGTACATCATCCCATCAAGTTGCATGACATTGTTCCCAAAAGCTCCCAATTGATTCAAAACTTGATTCAGTGTCGCATCGGCCAAAGGTATTGCTCTCGTAGCATGAAAAGCAAATTTTTTCGAAGCCAACAAATCGGGCAGTTCTGCTTTGCTTACTTGGCCAAAACTTGGTTTGCCTAGCATCAATAGGCAACTTATAGTAAATAATGCTATCGTTTTCATGGCAGTTTCTTTTCTATCTACTAAAATTACAATCAAGGCATTAAAAACCGGTGTTATTTCTGCTTTTATGACTTTGCAAAGAAGATGTAGCTGTAATAGGCGCTGCTTAAAGATGACTAGCAACCTTAAACTTAGGTAATGTATTCAGCCATACAAGTTTTGTCAAAACTGCACAGTTCATCAAACAATTATCCCCCAATATTGTAATTAGTTGTTAAAATACTTTCTTATGAAAAATTTAAATTTTTTAGGCATTATCACAGTCATGTTGGCTTTGATAAGCAGTTCTTGCAAGAAGGATAAAGCTCCTAATCAACTAATCGATATAGAACGCAATGTGTATAAAACCGTTCAAATAGGCAATCAGGTGTGGATGGCAGAAAATCTGAAAACCACCAAGCTGAATGATGGTACTCCCATAGCTTTTGTGACAGATCCTACAACATGGGCAGATGTTAATTTAAAAGTCCCAATGGCATGCTATTACGACAACGATGAGAACAATTTGAATAAGTACGGCCTATTGTACAATTGGTATGCGGTTGGTACAGGTAAACTGGCTCCTAAAGGTTGGCATGTGGCTTCGGATGCTGATTGGGAAAAATTAAGAGACTACTTGATAGCAAATGGCTATAATTACGATGGTACCAATTTTGAAAATAAGATTGGTAAATCTTTAGCGGCCACATCGGGATGGACTGCTAGTCAACTAATGGGTGTTGTTGGAAATAATCAGCTTATCAACAATAAAAGTGGCTTTAATGGGCTTCCTGCAGGTGCTAGATCGGATAGTAATGGTAGATTTCTTGATTTAGGATTCAATGCTTATTGGTGGTCATTAACAGAAAAAGATGCATTTTATAGTAATCATTGGGGGATATACAGCGATTACTCTAATTTGTTAACGTATGATATTAGTAAGGGGCTAGGTATCTCCGTTCGTTGTGTAAAGGATTAAACAAAGGGCCTTCAACTGAAGGCCCTTTGTTTATTTCCAAACCTTGTATTGATTAATCAGCCCGTTGGTAGACGAATCGTGGGATTTGATGGGAGCATTATTTTCCAATTCAGGTAGGATTTGGTTTGCCAATTGCTTGCCGAGCTCAACACCCCACTGATCGTAACTAAATACGTTCCAGATTACGCCTTGTACAAAAATTTTATGTTCATACATCGCGATAAGCGAACCTAAAACTCTTGGCGTGATCTTTTTAGTTAAAATCGAATTACTGGGTCTATTTCCGCTAAAGATTTTAAACGGAGTCAATTTTTCGATTTCTGCTTCCGATTTTCCTGCTGCTTTTAATTCAGCGATTACTTCTTC